>JGI994J12354_10001210_pt1 | contig 26214 bp, 20 predicted proteins | sample IntmicLarv3ML3BL_FD_12354 | JGI IMG/M metagenome (IMG submission 12354)
AACCTCGTTGAGGTTCTTAGGTCTGTACTTCTCGGTCCATATCTCATTCATGGGAAACGCCCGTTCATTGCGTCGAACACTGATAAACCTTGTTCCGTGAAAACGAGAATTTTAACACTAAGTTTTGTTCCCAATCTTTTCAAAAACTTTTGAACACACATAAGTTATATCGTTGTAGTCCATCCCTTTGACATATGAAAGTTTATGATGCCTACAAAATGGCCATTGAAACAGGGATCAAGAACGACCCCAGACCCAAGGAAGAGGTGGAGATAGTCCTCAGAGAGGCCAAAGAGACCTATGACAAACTTCCTGATGAGGAGAAGGAGTACTACGACAAGGAAAGGCTGTGGAATCCGTATTCGGATTCAAGACTTCTGTGGGGCGAAGAACTTTCCAAGGAAACTGAAGCAGAGAGATTCATGTGGGGCATCGATGCGGGTACAGGCGAGGTCATGCTCGCAGACAGACTGAAAGAGAAAGGAGAGAAGATCTCGGCACTGGTCGCCCACCATCCTATAGGAGTCTCCAGGACACCGTTCCCGGAAGTGATGTGGATGCAGACAGACATGTTCAACGAGATCGGCATACCCATCAATATCACTGAGGCACTGATAAGAGGGAGAATGGATGAAGTATCCCGTAACGTTTTGGGATCGAATTATAATCAATCTGTCGATGCTGCACGTTTATTGAATCTGCTGATGTTCAATATTCATTCTCCTGCAGATAACATGGTGCAGAAGTTCATGGATACGACCTTTGAAAGAGAACAGCCGAAGTACTTGGAAGATGTGGTGAAGGTTCTAATGAAGGAACCCGAATTCAAACAGGCTGCCAAATACAACGACCCTCCGAAGATCATCGTCGGAAGCAAGAAGAAGAACCGCTGCGGTAGGATCATAAGCAAGATGACCGGCGGAACATCAGGACCTAAAGAGATCTATGAGAAATTGGCTCAGGTCGGTGTTGGAACAGTCGTCGGCATGCACTTCCCTGAAAATCACATCGAAGAGGCAAAAAAGCAGAATATCAATCTCATAATTGCGGGACACATGGCATCCGATTCCCTCGGAATAAATGCGATATGCGATGTTTGGGAGAAGAAAGGTATCGAAGTCATAGGATGTTCAGGGTTCACACGTTTCAGTAGGAATTAATGATGTTTGAGAGAGCTTCGAATGTGATAAAGGACGGTAAGAAACTGTCCTTCGAATATGTTCCGGAAAAGTTGGTTCACAGAGAGGAACAGATGCAAAAGTTGGAGATGCTCTTCCGTCCTCTGATAATGGACGGAAGGCCCTGTTCTGCGTTCCTCACTGGAAGTGTGGGAACAGGTAAGACAGTCACTGCCAAACGTTTCTGCGAGAACATGATGAGATACTGTGCCAGCAACAGTAAATTAATGGATCAGGTATTCATTAATTGCAGGATAAGGAATACTGAGCACGGGATAATAATACAGTTGTTAAGACACTACGATCAGGGATTTCCCGACAGGGGATTTTCTGCTGATGAGATGCTAAGGTCCTTCAAGAAGCACGTTGAAACGAGGGCACGTCCTTTGGTCATTGTACTTGACGAAGTTGACATGCTCCTGAAGTCTAACAACAAGGACCTCATTTATCAGCTGTCAAGATTTACGGAGGATCTCAAAGGGGCCGCATCGATATCAATGATATTGATATCACAAGATCCGGTGATGGAGATGCTCGATGATGCATCTCTCTCTAGTTTCAAACGTGTCAACATGGTGAGATTCAACAGATACACCAGGGACGAACTCAGAGATATTGCAAAGATCAGGGCGGAGGAAGCGTTGGTGTCCGGTGCGCTGGACGATGACGTTCTGGACCTTCTTGCAGATGTGTCAAGGGATTTCGGCGATGCCAGGTTCGTGATAGAGATGCTGGAAAAAGCTGCAAGTATAGCTGAGGAGAATGATGCAGGATACATAACGGCAGACGATGTCAGAACCGCGAATGCGATGATCTACAGTAACGTGTCCGCAAACAAATTGGCAGGTCTCGACATGAAGAGGAAATTGGCATTGCTTGCAATAGCCAGAGCGATAAAAGGTGAACCATTTGTAAGCATCACAGCAGCGGAGAAAACATATGCTGTGGTCTGCGAAGAATATGATCAGGTCGCAAGAAAACACACACAGTTCTGGACCTATGTCCAGGATATGGAACGGATGAATCTTCTGGAGACTGTGGTAAGGAGCGAGGCAGAAGGAGGAAGAGTGACATACATCTCGATCCCTGATATCCCTCCAAAAGAATTGGCAAAGAATTTGGAATATCTGTTGGAGTCTCCGATATCGACAGATGAATGCGAGTATTGATGCCATGAAATGTGATTTTTGCTCCAAGGATGCGGTGACATTCATAAATTATAATGGGACGCATCTTTGTGATATTCATTTCAAAACGTACGTTGAGAAACGTATCAAGAAAGAAGTCAGAAAACAGATCAATGTTCATTCCGGAGATACTATTGCAGTCGCGGTATCGGGAGGGAAAGACAGCATGATCACCCTCCATATGATCGATATGATATTCGGAGAAAGAGGGGATGTTGATATTCATGCGATATCGATCGATGAAGGGATAAAAGGATACAGACCGCCAAGTCTGGAAATAGTGAAAAAGTTCTGTGAGGAAAAGGGGATCAAAATGCATCTGCGATCCTTTTCTGAATATGATACCGAGATGGATGCAGTTGCATCATTGACGGGGGACAGCAGTCCGTGTACCTACTGTGGTGTCATGAGAAGGAAACTGATGAACGATGAGGCCAGAAAGATAGGCGCGAAGTACCTTGCAACAGGTCATAATCTGGATGATATGGCACAATCGATAATGATGAATTTTGTCAGAGGCGATGTGGAGAGATTGGCGAGACTCGGACCTCATAAGAAGATCCAGCCGGGCCTGATACCCAGGTTCATTCCTCTGAGGATGATACCTGAGAAAGAATCCCTGCTCTATGCGATCGTATCAGGCATTCCGTTCTGGGACGGAGTATGTCCTTACTATGAAGCCGCATTGAGGAATCAGTATAGAGATGTCGTCGATAGGTTGGAGAACAGATCCCCGGGAACCAAATTTAGTATACTTTCTTCATATGATACACTTAAGCCCATGCTCATATCCGAAATGCCGCCTTCGAAGCTCAATCTCTGTGAATGCGGGGAACCGACGTTGGGTACCAAATGTAAAGCGTGCGAGATCAAGGAAGCTATCGATGCAAGATCCAAACTTAAAGGTCCCTGAAGGGTACTAAATCACAGCATCCGCACTCGATGCACATGGTCTGGCACTTCTTTGTATCGAGACAATATTTTTCCATTGTATTCTTGAGCATGTTCGCCACTTCTATCGATCTGTCGGAGGTGACATGAGGCTGATCTCCGATCGCCAGTCTCAGGGTTTCCGAGTTGAACAGGTTGGTTCTGAGTGCCCTCATGGTGGGTATGACACCCATCGAACAAAGTCTGTCGGTCATACATTTGAGTTCTTCATCTGTTTCGCCCATTCCATAGATGATATTGGATGTTACTTTTCCTTTTCCGAAAATTGAAACAGCGATATCAAGTAACATCAATATCCGATCAAAATCTAATTCGGGACAGACACGCTCGAATATCGATTTCGAGGGACTCTCGATGTTTAGTTTTATTTCATTGGCTCCAGCCGCTTTCAGCATTTTGATATGTTCCGCGGAATCTACGTATGGTTCTATGCCAATGGGCATATCGGGGAATTCTTTCCTCAGAGCCTTCACGCAGGACACGAATCTTTCCACTGTTTTGTCCACACTGTCGATGACACCGCTTGTAAGAGACACGGAGACAACACGCTCGCTTTCTATGGCACCCTTCACCAGTTCAACTATCTTGTCGTCAGTGAGGTTCTTGGTAACATTCTTGTCAAGTCTGGGAGATGCGCAGAATGCGCAGTTGAACATACACCGTTGATCCAGATTGAAGAATGCCTGTTCCGGGCAGTGGAACACCACAGGCTGTATCTGGACGTTCTCCAGGAAAGGAAGGCCCTTTCGGGTCAGTGAAAGAGTACCGTGATCGTCATGCAGTTCGAATTCCCCGGTATCGAACGATATTGATTTTTTCACTCTGAATCCGTCAAAAGAGAATACAGCGGATGCGGATCCTGCTCCGGGACCGGCCGTGGATTTGGAAACACGACACGGCATGACGAATCCTTCCGGAAGGCGTATGCCGCCTCCTGATATCAGTTCAGCCTTCTTTTTCAAATTCAGAGTTTCTTCCATTTCATGCCTCCCGTGGAATCCTCCAGGGAGATGCCAATATCTGACAATCTTTTTCTTATCAGATCCGCAAGTTCGTATTGCTTCATGGACCTCAGTTCTTTCCTCAGATCTATGAGTATGTTCATCACTGCATCGAAGGAGTCATCATCCTTTTCATCTTTCGGCATGATATTCAAGATCCTGTCAAATCCGTTGATCATCTCGACTATCTTTCCCGCAGTCTTTCGAGACAGCGAATTGTCTGTCATCATCTTATTTGTCGAATGAGCCAGCTGGAATAATTCTTCTATGGCGGCACGCGTGTTAAGGTCATCATCCATCGCAGACATGAAGTTGAATTTTGTCCTATCAAGAAGGTCGCAGTGATCATCATCTTTCTCCGGACCATTTTTGGAGTATTCCAACAGATCAAGGTAGTTGTTTCTCAGCCTCTTCAGTGCAGATTGAGCTTCGATTATCATGTCTTCGCCGTATGACAACGGGCTGCTGTAATGTGTGTTCAGGAAGTAGAACCTTATTGTTGCAGGATCGAATTTTTCAGCTACATCCTTCACTTTAAAGAAGTTGTTCAGGGATTTGGACATCTTTTCGTCTTTGACCTGTAACATGCCGTTGTGCATCCAATAGTTGGCCAAAACATCATTTGTGACCGCTTCCGTCTGCAATATCTCATTTTCATGGTGAGGGAATATCAGGTCGCTGCCTCCTCCGTGGATATCGATCTTGTTTCCAAGATGTTCCTTGATCATCGCGGAACATTCTATATGCCATCCCGGTCGTCCTTGTCCCCAGGGAGAGGACCAGGAGCATTCACCTGGTTTAGCGGCTTTCCAAATTGCGAAATCCATCGGATCCTTCTTTTGCTCATCAAGAGCCACACGGCCCGAGGATTCCATATTTTCTAATTTTTGGTTGGATAACTTTCCATAATCCTTCACTTTTCTGACTTCAAAATATACGCTTCCGTCCTGAGTGGAGTATGCGAATCCTTTTTTTATTATCTCTTCCACCATTTTGATTATGGGGCCCATGTTCTCGCTGGCCTTCGGGTACATCGAGGCAGGTTCCACACCCAATTTCTTCATATCCTCGAAATATCTCTTTATGTATCTTGCAGAAAGGTCCAGGGGATCTATGTCTTCCTCCTTTGCCCTGTTTATGATCTTATCGTCTACATCTGTGAAATTGGTTATATGGGTGACATCGTAGCCTATCGATCTCAGATATCTTACAAGTGTATCGAAGACAATTATACTCCTTGCATGACCCATGTGGATGTCGTCATAGACGGTCACTCCACAGACATAGAGTTTCACTTTCCCTTCTTCTATAGGTATGAATTCTTCTTTTTTGTTAGTAAGGTTATTGTGTATCAATAATGACATCTTATCACTGGTTGTCCGTTTTCTTTTTTCCAGACTCTTTTGCGGAGGATTGCAGTTTTTCGATCTTCTTTGAGAGCATCTCCATTTCGGCTGCGAGTTCATCTATTTTTTCTGCAGTGCAATCTGGTATGTCATCATGTTTGAGCATCTCTTCCTTGGGTATGGGCACACCTTGTCTGGCAACAACTTTTCCCGGGATACCGACAACCGTACTATTTGCTGGCACATCCTTTACTACCACTGATCCGGCTCCCACTCTGACATCATCACCGATGATTATGTCACCGAGAACGGTGGCATTGGCACCGAAAATGACCCTGTTGCCGACCGTCGGATGTCTCTTCCCTTTTTCGAAGGATACTCCGCCTAGTGTCACTCCCTGATAGATGATGACGTCATCGCCGATGATCGTGGTCTCTCCTATCACAACACCTGTTGCGTGATCGATGAAAAATCCTTTTCCTATGACAGCGCCGGGGTGTATGTCGCATCCGGTGAGTGCATGTGCTTTGTAATTCAGGGCACGTGCTTTCTTCACTTTTCCCGCCAACCATAATCGGTGGCTCTCCCTGTACATTGATACAGCATGTAATCCGGTATGATATTTGACCGCGTCCTCTTCATCCAATATTGCGGGATCGCGTTCAAGGACTGCCGCTAGGTCGTCAGGATCAATCTTCATTACTACCACCTAAGTGTCTAATGTTTAAGAATATGTTCCCGCGGTTCAATTCTCTTGAGGGTCCTCAAGATCCTCTCTTCCAAACTTCACTGCGGGGCAGGGGCCGAAACAGTCTTTGCAGAAGATACATTCATCTTCGTGGATCTCGACTATGCCGTCATTCATATACAAAGCTCCGGGGGTGCATCTGGCGACACACAGGCCGCAACCGATGCACTGTTCGGATCGTACGACCAGTTGGAAAGCCTCGTCCATGCGCGCTCTGGCATCCATCTCCACCTTGGCTTTGGTGATAATGGAACCTTCTCCATAGAATGTAACGAAATCAGCAGTCAGAACATTATCCTCTGCATCAAGTTCCACTGACCATGCAAGAGCATGGGTGAACGGTTTCAATCGGACAAGATCGATGGATCTGGAAAGTGCGGCTTCAATACTGTAACCTATTGCACAGGGGGAGAATCCCTCCTGCACCCTGATGCTGACAGGGCCTTTGTCAGCGGATACCTTGCGTCTAGTAAATTCCGGTAAATCTTCTCCTGTCACTCTTTTCACCTCTTCACGGATGGACAGGGGCGCACTCTTCCACCGCCAGAGCCCGAAATCCCTCCACTCTACTGGCAGGTCGTTTGCTCTCATATAACTTTCCAGGAATTCCCTCCATTGGGGGAATCTGTCACTTTCTCCGGCGATTATTTCCATCTCCGAAAGGTCCGATGCGGGACACAGGAAACAGCCGATACGGTCCAATCCTCTGGTGTACCAAACATTGAAAGGTTCTTTTCTGTAGAAGATGTAGAGCCACACATGCATGGCGCACCAATTTTGAATAGGGGAGGCACCGATCTGTCCCGGGGTCCACGGATTCTTCCACACCCTGGGTTTTGCGTTCCTCGCCTCAGACTCATATTTTCTCTGGCCGATGAATGAGAGCACTCCGTCAGGGAAATTCTTAGTAATGGCGGCAACGGTCGGGCCCAGTTTATTAGTCTTGCAGCACCACCTGAAGTCCTTTGCCGGAGGGCCGAAATATTCAAGGTTTCCGAAGAAAGCATCGGTTGGAGCCTTTTCTTCAATAAGCGTAAGATCATGACGTTTTGCAACATCATGCACATGTTCCACCGTTTCTGTAAGTTCGAGTCCGGTGTCAACGAACAGTATCGGAAGCTTCAATCCCGCATCTAATGCTAATAAAAGGGTTGCAAGACTGTCCTTCCCGCCTGAGAATGAAACCACTGCGGGAAGCTGATTCCTTTCAATCGTGTTCTTGATGAACCCGGTCGCTTCAGCGATCCTCTTATCGAGGACCTTCTTATTCGCTTCGATGACATCATCCCAACTGTGTTCGATATCGGAGATCATAGGTTCTTCGAACTTGTACCATCTGGTCTTTACAGCCACTCCTCGGTCCTCGTCGATCATCTCTTTGCTGGACATCCTTGCAAGTCCGGTGGCGACTATCTCGCGTTCCTGAGTGACAATTATGACCTCATCTCCGTTCTTGATGTCGGGGTCTGCATCGATCACACCGGGAGCCATCAGATTCTTGCTTTCTCTGACAAACTTCACTGCACTAGGATCACAAATAACGTATCTTCTGAGGATCTTCTCTCCGATTCTCAAGGCACCCTGCATCCTCGCGATGAATTTCCATCCCACGCCGATATCATATCTTATGGAACCTACAATGGCTCCGTCGATAATGATCTCGTCCATGCGATCCAAACCAGGGCATTTGTTGAGAAGTACGATATGTCTATTGGGAAGAAGGTCCATCCCGGCACCTGCACCGAAATTCTTGTCGACCAGATCCCTTATTCTTTGAATATCGGGCTCGAATGCGGGTCTGGCATCGGAAGGGGGTGTGAGTATGATCTCGGAGGTTTTACTGTCACATTTTGGGCATGATTCCGATTCTAGTATCGGAAGATTACATGCATAACACCATCTGAGATGATTCTTTCCCAGCCTGACAGCATTGCTCATGCGAAGGGCTATGTAGGGCACGGATAAAAACAAAACGGTCTTTATCAGCGGTGTCCAGTTGTTTATCGGTCGTGCTACTTTTTATATAACCAAATATGCGTGCAGAGCACGGCGATTAAAATGAAGAAAATGAAAGCTTCGAGTCGGTCAATGGCAATGGATTATGCGATACGTGAAGTAACTGTTCCCGCCGCAGCCGCTGCCAAGAAGGGCATGAAGCTTTACAGTTTCAACATAGGAGACCCCAATAAATGGGATTTCGAAACTCCTGAATATTTCAAGGCCACCTTAAGGGAGGCTGTCGACAGGACCGATAACGGATACGGCGATTCACAAGGAGATCTCTCTCTGAGAGAGGCGATAGTGGTCAGGGAAAAAGAGAAACACGGAGCTGTCATCGAGGCTAAAGATGTATACATCACAAGCGGGGTCAGTGAAGGTATCAATATGACCATGGCCGCTCTTCTTGAACCCGGCGATGAGGTTCTGATACCAGGCCCGGGATATCCGTCCTATGCACAGTATATCGGATTCTACGGAGGGGTCGCAGTCCCTTACAGACAGATGGAAGAAGAGAACTGGAAACCCGATGTGGATATGATCAGAAAGAACCTGTCGAGCAAGACCAAGGCGATTGTTGTGATAAACCCAAACAATCCGACATCGGCAGTCTACGACGAGAAGACGATAAGAGAGATCGGAGACCTGGCAGCGGAACATCAGGTGCCGCTGATATCAGACGAGATCTATGATAAGTTGATGTTCGACGGAAAATTCTTCTCTGCGTCCGAATTGCCTTCTGACGTTCCCAGGATAATATACAATGGATTCTCGAAAGTGAATCTGATGCCCGGATGGAGAGAGGGCTATTGTTACTTTATGGATGAGGCCGGACTTATGGACGAGATAAGAGAAGGAATGATGAAACAGTTCCGTGCGAGGATATGTCCGAACGTTCCGTGTCAAGAAGCGGCAAGAGCCTCGTTGCAAGGTCCGCAGGATTACATAATAGAAATGAACAGGAAGCTGAAGGAAAGGGGAGAGTTCTCGTATAAGAGACTCAATGAGATACCCGGAATATCTACAAATAAAGCCAAGGGGGCGTTCTATATGTTCCCGAAGGTGGAGCTCACGAGTTGGAAGACGGACAAGGAGTTCGTCTTGGATCTGATCAGCGAGGAAGGAGTGGTATTCGTCCACGGTTCAGGATTCTGCAAGACCTTTGGTCAGGGGCATTTCAGAACGATCCTTCTGCCTCCGATGGATGTACTTCAGGAAGCATATGATAAGCTTGAGAAATTCATGATAAGACATTCATGATGATCACAGCTTGATGATAGTCTCGCATCCTTCTCCAACCATCAGATCGCGGGTCTCTCTGTCGCATGTGAAAAGCAGGATCTGCATATCCTTGGAAGCTTCCATCAGGGTCCTGCACCCACCTCTTTTTCTTTTTGAATCGAAGGTTAACAGAACATCGTCTAACAACACAGGCATCTTTTCCTCGGACAGTTCCTTTGCGACAGCAAGCTTGATCGAGAGTTTTATCTGATCTCCGAGACCAGAACTCCATTGTCCCTCGGTTTTATTATCGTCGCCTGACACTACAGATATGCCGGAATTTCTGGGGTCCATGTTGAGCCCGTATCTGTTGTCGGTCATCATCTTGATGTACCTGTCTGCAGTGGTGATCACAACAGGTTGCATCGTGGAATACAATTCATTGCACGAGGAATCTACAATGTTCGATGCGGCAGACAGCATACCCCATCTTCTTACTAATTCTCTGAGTTCAGAACGAAGTTTTGCATGCCTATCCATCAAACATTCTCTTTCTTCATCATCGAGTATTGCTTTCATTTCTCTTCTGAGTTCCCCTGAGCGTCTGCTTAGCTCTGATATTCTTGCAAGTGTTTTGGAGTTCTCGGGAATATCGTCCGAGAAAACAAGATCTGGGTCATAACCTGATTGTGTAATGCTGTTTTCCAATATCCGGATCTGTTCGTCGAGTGCGATCTTTTTCTTTTGTTTCGAGATGGTCTCAAAAAACTTCTCTTCTCCGCCGAATTCAGATAAGAAATATTGCAGTTCTGTTAGGGCACTTTTCATAATTATCTCGGCTGTTTTTGCTGCTGTCTCACTCTCTTGATGTCTTCTGCTTTTTTCCGAAAGTGCGGAAAGCACTGAAACATCATGCTTGAATGACGATGTTCTTTCGACTCCTAATTTTAACATAAGGTCTGTCAATTCATTGTTCAATTGGTCGATTTTATTATTCACCGATTCAAGTTCAGAAAGATTATCATTGTGGTATGAAGGAACTTCATTACTATGGAATTTTTGAAGTGCCAGATAGAGGCCTACAAGGATCAAGATGCTTCCCGCATACAGAAATAGGATATTTGTGATGAATGCCGCAGCAATAAACACAATTCCGAATGTCAGAAGGGCATATCCCAGAATGTTATTTTTTCTTCTGGGTGTTGATACAGGCGCAGTGACGATGTTACCTTTTGACATTAAAGAATACTGTGTTCTTTCAAGGAAATCCATCTGTCCGATATTATTCTCAAGGTTATTGATGCGTAATTCATTCTTCAGAACATTTTTTGGATCTGTAATGATAAAATCTTCGGAAAGTGCCAGGAATTTTTCATTCGCTTCCTGATATCTGCGAGATCCATCCTTCACATTTTCTTTCAGACTATTATACCGCGTTATCTCTTCATCAGACACGTTTCGGGGGATCGATAGTTCTTGTGTCTGAGAGCGAAGGTCTTTCAGAGTTTCTAGGTTATCTTTTTGAGATCTATTGACTGTGGCCGAGTTTCTCATTTTCTCGTATTCGGCATCCATCGACTCTAGTTCTTGAAGGTCATGTTCTATCTTTGAGTGTTCTTTGAATAAATTATCATACCTTTCTTCATCATACTCAGCATTCAATTTGAAGTCTATCTCTTTCAGATCAGTCAATATTTTTCCGATCCTCTTACTGTCGGATCTCCTCTCAGGTGTGAGCATATCTGACATTTCTTCATTTATTGATTCGATGATCTCCGGAAGACGGTCTCCTCCCGGCACTGTGAGAAATTTGCTTTTTATCTCATCAGAGGAGATAATATTTGAATCCCTAAGATCCTCAGGAGTCATGGCATAAATGTTTCTGTAGAGGACGGGATCAATCTCAGAGGACCTCTTATCCTCTCTTTTCAATATTTTTTTCGAGCCGTCATCCATTATTAATGAAACAGTTCCATGGTCATTTTTGTTTTGCAGCGGGTAGACTTTTCGGGATTTGATTGGAGAAAGGGTTCCTCGTATGAACTCCATGATCGTAGTTTTGCCGGATTCATTCTCTCCGAAGATCAAATTCATTCCCGGACTAAATTCGATCGTTTCCATGTCCTTCTTGCTTCCGAAAGACCCTATTCTTATGGAGGTTATTTTCATCTTCGAGCCTCCGAAAGTTTTTCCAGTAAGAACATTTCGGCATCTTTTACGAGAGATGAAAGTTCATTCTCATCCATTTCTTCAAAGACCCATCTTATTTCGGAGGAGGTCTTCGTGTTGCATATGATGTCTATGAGTTCATTCTTTGATGTAGAACTAAGTCTTTCGGTAGTACTGATGATATTGGATACGAGATCATTGCCTCTGGATAATGATTCGAGATCGAGGGCGGGGGATGTTTCCAACTTTAGAGATGATAATATGCATCCCGTGGAGTATTCGATATTTCTTCGTATGTCTTCGGTGTGTAGACGTAATGTAGCATCCATTTCCCCTTTACCTGTCATGGTAAGGGTCAGGACGGATCCTCTTCTGACTTGAGATACGATCTCTTTGATTATCGAATTTAGGTCCTTTTCATTAATGTTTACTGTTATATCTTGCCACATGATCTCTTGGACAGGAATGAATCTGATATCGGAGATAGAGCTGTTATTTATTGTGACCAAATAAGCTCCTTTTTCTCCCGATTCTTTTGGATTTCTGCCTTGAATATTGCCGGGATACACTATGTATGGGTCTGTACTGATCACAGATCTTTTGTGGATATGCCCGAGGGCCCAATATTCAATATGTTTTCCCCTCAGATCCGAGGTTCTGCAGGGTGCGTAATTTTCTCCAGAATCACTGTCGAGGCTACAGTGTACTACCCCTATGGAAAAGATACCCGGGGATCCATTGAGAGATGCCGCAAGATTATTCGAAGTATGCCGGGAGGGGAAGCTGATTCCCATGATCTCCACATCGTTTCCTCTGATACTCAGTCTTATTTTCTCGGGTTCCGAAGGAAAGACATGCGCATTCTCAGGAAGTGGGATACTGTCTTCCCATGACCTCTTGTGATCATGATTACCCAGTGCAATGAAACACGGCATCTTTAGCCGTTTGATTGATTCTGCGAATCTGAATTTTGTGAACGGGGTCTCATTTTCCTCATCGAATATATCACCTGAGATGACCATGAAATCCACACCGTTTTCGATGGCAAGGTCAATCAATCTGTTGAACGATGCAAATGTTGATTCGGTAAGTTTCCTTCCCAATGCAGGGTCTGTTGCTGTGACGCCGGTGAATCTGCTTCCCAGATGCAGATCTGCACAATGGATGAATTTTATTTCCGTTCCCATCTTTATCTGAACTCAGAGTGCATTTTGCGTATATATGGATGAAGACAGGGTGTCCGAAAGTACCGAAGACGCATCCATTCTCTGTAAAGTTCTTATGTAGTCAGAGAGTTTCATATTTGGTGCGAGATGGAAAATATAACCAACAAGGTCAGAGAGGAGATTGAAAGAGGATGGATAGGGCCTGATAAAGAATGTCCTTACCACCCTTGTCATTTTACAGGCCAAGACTGTACATTTTGTTATTGTCCTTTCTACCCCTGCAACGATGAGGATCTGGGAAGGAACATAGAATCCCGAAGGAATAAACCGATTTGGGAATGTACATATTGTCTTTTTATCCACAGACCGGAAGTTGGGAAATTCGTTATGTCGAACATAAAGGAAAGGGGGATAACTGACCCGAAGGACCCCAGAATAAAGGATATTTTCAATGAGGCCAAGTCAAAATTCTATCACGAAGGCAAAGCGATTATGGTTCTCGGAGCAACATCTGATGCCGGAAAATCTCTGATTACTATCGCATTGTGTCGGGTATTGCATAAAAAAGGTTATCTTGTCTCTCCATTCAAATCTCAGAATATGAGCCTGAATTCCAAAGTGACTATGAAAGGTTCTGAGATCGCTATGATACAGACGATACAGAGTAAAGCGGCAGGATTGAAAAATCCCGATTATCATATGAATCCCATTCTTTTGAAACCAAAAGGGGACACGAGGTCCCAAGTGATGGTAGAAGGAAAACCATTCGGTGACTATGATGTTGAAGAATATTACGGGGAATTTGTTCCGGGCCCCGGAAGAGATATTGTGAGACGGAATATCGATTTTCTGAAGAAAAGATACGACTTTGTCGTCATGGAGGGAGCAGGATCTCCGGCTGAGATAAACATCTATGACAGAGATATCGCCAATATGGGAGCAGCAGATATTGCTGATGCTGCCTGCATATTGGTGGTCAATGTGGAATGGGGAGGGTCGTTCGCTTATGTCGTAGGCACCTTGGAACTCATACCTGAGAAAGATCGCAGAAGGATCAAAGGAGTGATCCTCAATAATGTCAGAGGCGATACAAACAAACTTCTTCCTGGCGCGAAGGAACTTGAAAAGATCATTGGGATACCTGTGTTGGGAATGGTCCCTCATATAAGCTTGGAACTGCCATCCGAGGACTCTGAAGCATTCAGGAGCATGGTTTCCAAGGGAGATGGTAAGATGAAGGTAGCCGTTATCAGATTCCCTAGAATATCTAACTTTATGGATCTTGATCCGCTTTGCATGGAAGATGTTACATTAAAATTCGTGACCGATCCAAAGGATCTGATTGGAGCGGATGCTATAATATTACCGGGTACAAAGAACACCATAGACGATCTGCTTTGGATGAAACAGACGGGAATGTACGAGGCGATAATTTCGCAGAAAGGAAAAATTCCGATACTGGGTATTTGCGGAGGATATCAAATGATGGGGAAAGTACTCCGTGACCCTCTGGGACTTGAAGGAAAAATCCCTTCTGTTGTTGATGGACTGGGTCTATTCGACAATACTACTGAATGGCAGGAGTACAAAAAGAAAGTGATCCAGGATAGAGGTACCCTGATCTCTACAGGAGAATTGGTCACTGGGTATGAGATACATATGGGCATGAGTGAGATCAAAGAGAAGCCGATATTCAAGATCGAAAGGTTCAATGAAGTTGAGGAAGAAGGATCGTTTAGAGAAGACGAGAAGCTCTTTGGAACGTATCTGCACGGAGTGTTCGAAAGGCCGTCATTCAGAAGGTTCTTCTTGTCTTTCGTGAAACATGAAGAAAGAGATATCGAGATCGGAGAGCCGAGGGATTACGATGATCTCATCGAGGAGAATATTGAGAAGCTTGCCGCATCATTTGAGGACGGTATTGATATGGAATCCATCATGAACATTCTGGAGGGAAGAGTTTGAAAATAATGTTCCTGGGTACATCATCAGGTGCCGGGAAAACCACACTTGTTGCGATGTATTGCAGACATCTGTTTCGCAAGGGAGTAAGGGTTGCGCCCTTCAAAGCGTCCAATCTGTCTTTGAACTCATATGTGACCGAAGAGGGAAATGAGATCGGTATGGGTCAGGCGTTTCAGGCTTGGGCATCTGGAATAGAGCCAGTAGGCGACATGAATCCCGTTCTTCTGAAACCTTCGGGTAAAGGTTCCATTCAATTGATACTTAATGGCAGTCTGCATTCGGATATAACTGCAGACGATCCCATGGATGTGGAATACGTCACAAAAGAGGCATGCAAGGCCTTTGATAGATTGGCCTCTGATTTCGATGTAGTAGTATGTGAGGGATCTGGGTCTCCTGCGGAGTTGAATCTTAGGGACAGGGATATCGCCAATCTCGGTATGGTCAGGGAACGGAATATCCCTGCAGTTCTTGTCGGTGATATTGAGAGGGGAGGGGTGTTCGCTGCGCTCTATGGAACATGGCTCCTTATTCCTGATGAATTGAAACCGCTCATGAAAGGGTTCATCATCAACAGATTCAGAGGAGACCCGTCAATACTCAGGTCAGGGATAGAGAGGATCGAAGGATTGACCGGAATGAGATTTTTAGGGATAGTTCCGTATATGAGTCTAAGATTCCCCGAAGAGGATTCCTTATCCGAATCCGAAGGGTCTTTAGAGGGAACTGACGCAAGACAGGCTTTCATGAACAATCTTGATTTCTTGTTATCAATGTCAGAGGATAACGGGTTAGATATGAATCTGTTAGACAGTATAATGGGAGATTAACCGCCTGAAGCTACCTTGATGGATTTGACGGTAATGCCGTCAGTTAACGGTGTGTCCATGGGTACCGGAGTCCCATCTATTAGAAAAACAAAAGTTTCAGGCATGAGGCCCATTGATGTGACGGCGGAATATATGGTTCCTACAGGATCTATTCTCTGTTCTTTTCCATTTATCAGAAAGGTCACAACCATAGATGCTAAATCACATCCTTCTATTTATTGCGTTTGAATTCGTCGACTATTGGATCGATCATCAATAGTTATGAGAAGACTTCTTAACAGATATTGTGATTCAGGCGATATGAGGGCCGGAGTATTTGCAGCAGGTGTCATTCTGACAGCTCTGATTCTCTTTTTGCCCTTATTTGCTGATTCTACGGATGCTTACACAGTATTTTATGATGAAAGATACGACTTGGATGTTGAATTCCATGAGGGTGGACAGCAGATACCCGGTACAGGTGAGTTATCTTTCACTGTGACATCTCACAGGTATGATCTGGAATTGGCGACGGTATTGTTCTTTTTATGTGATGAGAACGGCAATTACTCCGGTACAGGGGTTCAGAGGTATCCGAATACAATAGATCAGCATTCGAAAGAATCAGTGACCTATCGTTTTTCAGGGGTTGAAAATAACATAAAAATGGTTATCCAAGGCAATGAGCTACTTGAGGGGGTAGGTCCAAATGAGACTGCTTCGGGGACAAACGAGATAGACAAAACATTTCTTGGACTCTCAATTGTTGTCATCATAGCGATAATATTATTTTTGTTCTGCATTCGCGAATTGAGAAAGGTTAATATGCTGATATCGAGAGAGGGATCATTGTGACTGTGTTGGACGACTTCTGTATTCTTAACGAGATATACGTGATCGATACCGAGACCACAGGGCTTGACGGTGCGCCGTTGGATGTTGTAGTGGATATCGGGATATGTGTTGTAGATATCATCAGAGGGAGCGTAAAGGATGTTTATTCCTCAGTGGTAGGATATGATGTAACGGAGTGGGATGATCGCAGAAAAAAGGCGTGGATTTTCGAGAATACTGATCTTACCTTGGATGAGGTCGCTTCTTCGAACCCGGTGGACAATGTAAGAAGAGAGGTCAAACAGATATTGGAAGGGAAGAGTGTGACGTCATACAACATTCCTTTCGACATGGATAAATTCCTTTACCAGAGCCCTTGGTATTTCAAGGGTATGTTTAGAGAATGTACCGATATAATGAAAGCTGCCACTAATGTGTGTAAGTTGCCGAGTCAATTCTACGGCGTTCAATACAGATTTCCGAAATTAGATCATGCTTACAACACCATCGTGAAAAATGATCCTTTGATGACATTCGGCAGGCAGGATCATCGTGCCCTCTCAGATGCAAGAATGGCCTCTTACGTGATGATAGAGATGTTCAGGAACAAGAATTACGTTCCCTGATCCTCTTCACTTTTTTCCAATTCCGCTTCCAGGGATTTCTTGTAAGCAGTTTCGGTAACCTCTGTCAGTTTTCTGAAGCTTACTCTTTTCAACAATTGCAGAGAGGCGAAGAACCACAGAACGACGAATCCGAAGATCAGCAGGAAGTATTCGGTGGGGAAGATCGCAAGAGATCCGATATTGACTGCCACCTGAGGGATCTCATATACAAGTGCCAACAATCCGAATAATAGAATGCCGAGTATTGTAGGTTTCAGATCCTTCGTTGTGTTTCCTGACATAGAGAATTGTTTTATCAGCGGGAACAACAGGAACAGTTGGGATATCCCTGCCAGTATTAGGAATACGAGCATTGCGTTGCGGGCCGTGATCTCCGCATAAGATTCGGTTCCCACGGTCATGTGTCCGATGAAATCAGTGAAACCATTTCCCCAGTACATGTCTGACATTCCCATGTAAAATGATTCTCCAAGTCCGAATATGCCGGAAGATGTACACTGATCGAATATGAAGTATACCAAAAGCCCGAACATGCAGATTGTCATAGCCATCGGAATAGAGAACCTCAGTACATCAGGGAGTATGAGTTCCTTATTATCGGAAGGTTTCGCCCAGATGGCCATCAGGAATGCGGCGAATGACACAGAGATCAAAGCGTACATTGTATTGTGGACGGGCATCATGGGAAGTCTTCCCAATATCAGCAGGAAGACCAGGATCAACGCTGCAAGGATGAAGTTTCTAGTGAGGTAGATCTTCAGGATGTCCCTCATGCCGGTGACGGTCTTCTTTCCTTCTACGATCGCTTTCGGAAGGGCAGAGAATCGGTCGTCCAAGAGGATCATGTCTGCGACACCTCTTGCCGCACCGCTGCCGCTCTGTAACGCGACACCTACGTTCGCGGCTTTGATGGAACGGACATCATTGACACCGTCACCGATCATTGCAACGTATCTTCCGTTTCTTTTCAATGCATCTACGATGATCTCTTTTTGATCCGGTTTCATTCTTCCGAATATATTTGTCTCCATTATCTTGTGGTCCAATTCTTTTCCCTCTAAGGTACTGAGCTGTTCTCCCGAAATTATCTTTCTTTTTCCGGTTATCCCTGCGAGAGAGAACAATGCGTTGACGGTCTCCGGATCATCGCCGGATATGACCTTCACATCCATCCCGTTGTTTATGAATTCGTCAATGATCTCCTTGCAATCAGGCCTTACCTCATCTTTGATCGATATAAGGGCCACAAGTTTCAGATCAGGTATGATCGGTTCATCATCTTCGAACAGAGGGATGTCCTCTCCTCTGCAGAGAATGATCGCTCTCAGACCTTTCTTTGAGATCTTCGAGATCTTGTTGTTGATGTCCTCGTCTTCGATGTGTTCTTTCAGTGACGACCAGGCGCCCATGAAGAGTGTGTGCGGGTCATCTCCGCCGATCCGTACCGCACTGTACTTTCTCTCTGATGTGAATTGTATCTCTTCTGTGAGTATGACCTCTTCCCCGCCGAATCTCTCTTCCAAGGCCTTCACGGTGCGATTCTTGCTTCCAGTGGCGAAAACAAATCTTTTCACGGCGAGCTCGGCTTCCTCATCGGTGGTGAAACTCTCCATGTTTTCGAAAAGAAGATCATTTGTGGTTATGGTCCCGGTCTTATCCATGCAGACGGTGTTTACATGACTCATCGATTCCACTGAGTTGGAGTTCTGCAGAAGAACGCCCCCGTTTGCCATGCGGACTGCTGCGATCATATATGTTATCGTTATGAGAAGGAACAAAGCTATCGGCACGATATCAAGAACAAGGACGGATTTAATGGCGAATTCACTGGCACCGATACCGTCACCGCCGAACAATAGTCCTCTGATGATCATCAGGACCAGGAAGACGAAGGCCATGATCATCAACATCTTGGTCACAGTAGAGGTTTCCATCTGAAGCGGTGTGTTCTTCCGTTTGTATTTCTTTGCACTGACCAGCATTTTGGATGCAAAGGTATCTTCTCCTAATGCGTGGCTTTGAAGTATCCTTCGCCTGTGACACAGAATGCTCCAGAGTACACAATATCTCCCACTTTCTTCCTTACGGTACTGGATTCTCCCGTAAGGAGGGATTCGTCCATCTCCATTGAACTGGCGAAAATGAATTCCCCATCCACCTGCGCTTGATCCCCGGATGTAAGGTGGATGATATCATCCATCACGATCTTCGAGGGATCGGTCTGTATCTCCTCACCGTTTCTTATGATGTTAACAGTGGGTCTGAGCAATAATGCGATCTTGTCCAACCTTCTTTTCGCCTTCATCTCCTGTATGGTGGCAACCAGGATATTCAGACCGATCACACCTGTCGCGGAGGCTGCACTTATGGGCTCTTCGAAGTACAGAAGGGTAACGCCTAATATGAAAAGTATGAGATTGAATGTGGTACAAACATTCTTTATCACGATGTCTAGATAGCTCCTGCTTACAGGGGATTCGAAATGGTTGACTTTCCCCTCGGATATACGTTCTTTGACTTCAGCGTCAGTGAGCCCTGTAACATCCATAACGTGCCTCATGTCTTTCGGTTATATATCAATATACGTTCTCAGTCTTTCAGCAATAATTTTCTTGTCCAGAGGGCCGAATGACAGTGTTTCATTGCGTGAAATGTAGTCGATCACGCATCTGGCGGGTCGGCTGTAGAATTCTGATGCCGCGTGGGCGTATACGCTGAGCTGGACCATGTATTCTTCTTCATACGCTCTTTCAGTATCTGTTTTGTAGTCGTGTATGATGACTTCGTCAGGATACACTGCGAGGAGATCGATGATCCCTCTCAGAGTTACGTTCAGGTCGTTGAACGGAAGTGAACATTCTATCTCAGGCAGTATAAGGTCTGCGTCGGAAACGGATTTCAAAATACCTTTTATCACATCTATTTCGGGGCGGGGGTCTTTGACCTCTTGATTCAACGCCAATCTATGTGCCAGCTCATGTATCTCTGTACCGTAGTCCTTCCCTTTTCCGGAGAATTCATCCGTATGCTCATCAGGATGGAATTCACCTATCGATCTCATGATATCATGGACCCCCACGTTCATTCTCCTTCTGGGAAATTCTTCTGGAACAGGTTGGGATATGGCTGAGGAGAAGTTCTCTTTTTTGATCTCTGTGATGTTGCCGGCAAGCGCTTTCATGATCTTTCCTTTGCTGAGCACCGAGAAGAAATTGGACTCGTTCGGGCCTGCGATCATAGTCACGTATTGTTCGGCTCTTGAAATGGCAACGAACATCAGACGGCGATCTTCACTGTAGTCATGGGAAAGCACCTGTTTCACAAGATGCGTTTTCCATGAATCGGTTACGAGATGAAATCCGTCACCAAAGGAAGAGACATCCTTTTTGCATCTGATGCCGACGGCCTCGTTGAGGATGTATGCGGAGTTGTCTCTTCTTCTGCTTGGGATCACACCGGAATCCAATCCGGCGATAATGACGATCGGATATTCCAATCCCTTCGACTTATGCATCGTCTGTATGGTAACCGCTTTTCTGTCCAGCATTCCGTCGACAGGATATTTCGTGCGATTCTCTATATCTTTTTCAACCATTCCTATGACATCGGATATTGTGAGAAGGGAATTCCTATGGGAGGATGAGATCACAGATATTATCGTTTGAGTGATATCATTATCGAATCCGTAGAATGAATATATGGTTGCCAGAAGATCGGTGATCCTGCGTTTTTTCATTGTAAGGGACTTTCTCATCCCGATGATCTTCTCGGGGGCAACGCCGTCCATAGATTGGATGTCTTTCAGGGTGTATCCCATATCTGCAAGTATGGCATTGAGGCCCCACTCATCATGTTCGTTGTTTATGTACTTCAGCCATGCAAGGGTAAGTTTCCCCTCCCTGGTGCTCATGACCTCCATATCTCCCTGAAGGAAAGCGGGCATTCCGCATGACAATGCGGTATCGTATACGGCACGACACATGCTTGCAGTTCTACACAACACTGCGATATCCCCGTAATCCGGAGATCGGGTTGTGTCTCCCTCATGTATCATATATTTGCCACTTCTGACATAATTCTCTATTCTGCGCACGGTCTCCGCTGCTTCTTCTTTGTTGGAATTCGTTGATATATAATCAACCGAAGTATCGTGTCCGATATCGGCCCGGTATGCTGTTATCCTGACGATATTATTGTCCAGTTCTTCTTTGTTGACATCCTCATCTTTGGTGGCTGGCACATACAGACTTTCATATGCGGTGTCAATGATGAGTTGGGAACTTCTGTAACTTGTGTCAAGGGGCATCTTTGTCACATGTGAGAATTCAAAAGGCACTCTTTCTGTATCATCGTTCAATAGGGTGATCAATCTTCTTACTTTGTTTTCGAAGTAGGTGATATTTGTTATGTCCACGTACCTGAACCCGTATATTCCTTGTTTCCAATCTCCTACGACACACAGGTTGGGTTCCTTCAGAAGCATCAGTGCTATCATAAGCTGATTCTCATTGGTATCCTGGAATTCATCTATCATCAGATATCTGCAGGACATCCTCTCTCTGGTCTTCCTGTCGCTGTAGAGAACAATGAATGCAAACGAAGCCACGAGCCCGAAGGTTAAACGGTCATTCATTATGCAGCTTCTTATGTATTCGTAGTACAGGTCGTGCACGAGTGTCAGAAGGTCTGTCCTGTCATCTTTCGCAGAGTCTTCCAGCATGGGTTCGGGTAAAGGTTCGTCACGATGTATCCCGTGATCCTCAATGAAACTGTCAGAAGGGAATTTTTTTAGCAAGGATGCTGAAAGTTCGGATTTTCCCTTTGATGTTGTTTCGTTGAGGGAATGGAGCTTCCTGAGTACGGCATCCGTATCTCCGATCAATTCTTTTCCGTCATTTCCTCCGAACCACCCGTTTTTGAGAGGGACTATACCCTTTGACATCAAACGGTTGATAAGATCGAAGAGATCTGCAACGTTCTGACTGGCAATCATTGAACAATCACCGTAATCTTCTGACCTTTCGGTCATGAACCGGTCGAAGAAATCCATGAAATATTCGCTGTTCAAGGTATCATTCTCAATGAGTCTTGCACCTCTTGTCAGGACTTCGTTCATTCTGAAGAATCTGCTGATACTCTCAGGGGATTCCATGACGATAGAGAAACAGAATGAGTCGAATGTCCCGGTCTGTATGAATTTTGACACCCCGGAGAGTTCGGTACACGCCATTTTCCCCCGGATACGTTCCTCCATCTCACTGGCGGCATTCTTTGTGAATGTCAGCAGAAGAACATTTTTGGGATCGACATCCTCCTTCCTCAGTATGTTGATGAATCTTTCCACAATCGTGTGTGTTTTCCCTGTGCCGGGCCCGGCATCGACTACCACCATCCCTTCCAATTTTTGAGCTATTTTGCTTTGGGAAGGATTCAGGTCACTCATCGGCATCTCCCTCCAGATATTCAGGGTCCTGTGTGCATACTTTGAAGAAATTACATCTTCTGCAGTCTCCTCTCGGTGTGGAAGGGAAAGATGAGTAGGTCTGTGCGGATGCTTTTTCGTGAGATTCATCAACTATTTTCAGGAACCCCTCTAATGTATCGGAAGGAATTATTACCTCTTCATCGATGACATATATTCCTGTTTTCAGCATTTTACCCAAGGCTTTTAGTCCTCTGGAGACCTTTTTTCTGTTGGTTACATTATCATTCATTCCCACAGATGAGATTATGGAAGAGATCAGATTTTCATCATTCCATTCCTCGATTCTCGATAATCCGAAGGATATGACAGGGGCTATGAACGCGGACCAATTGTTTTTCAAAGGATCATATGCCGAAGCCAGACAATCTTTGATCGGTGAATCACTTTTGGAAACAAATTCTTCCGATGTCTCCTTGAGGAGCAGGACCTCCCGTACGTTCTCCCGTACATTGAACCCTTCATCGGTCACGGATCTGACGTTGTTGTCATTTACGTAGAAAAGACTGAATCTGCATGGTAGCGTGGCACCGTTGTCTCTGAGCAGAGAGAGATAGATCATAGGTTGGAACTCGTAGTGATCTTGACCATCAAAAGCACACATCTGGCCCCGGATTTCTTTTGCATCGAGAGGTTTCCCCGTTTTGTAATCCACTATCCTTTCATCAAAGATCAGATCGAAATTCCCGAACAGAGGATGGACACTGGACCTGAATTCAGTCTCGGTCATGCTGCTGTACAGATCACAAGAAAAGACATCCATGAACATGTTTCCGTATTTCCTTTTTGAATAGTCTCTGTCGAGAGGTACGGCTCCTATTTTCAGCGAATCAATGAATCTTATGATGTTGGACATGCAGATCCTCATCTTACTGCTGTCAATCTTCTTTAGCTGGAAGGAGGAAAGGCCGGAATATTTCTCCTCAGCGATCTCCAAACATTTTTCATAATTCTCATTGACCAAACGAGGATAGCAGAGGTAGAATTCTGCGAATTCATGTATCACGTTACCGAATACTGTCGAATCTGATTCAGCAGTAGGTATGATCTTTCCAAACATGTACGCTCTTGGACATGAATGATAACTGTCGAACGAGGATTTGGAGAATTTCCAGTCACGAGTGTATGTATCGTCCATAACTTCTTCATTCATCAGAGGGAATTCTCTTTCTTTTGTGACATACCATTGTCCTTTGATCAGATTTTCACAGACATCTCTGAAGGAGACAATGGCTTTCCTTTCCTTTCCGAAGGATTCCCATTCGGAGATCTGGTCGAAAAGGGGGGACGGAAGGGATTCTCTGCCACCTCTCATCGAATTAACCGCATAGATCCTGGATGTACCTTGTTGCAGAAGAGCCATGAATCTGAGCATATCCATTTCAGTTTCCGATTCCCGGTCGATATATTCTTTTCCGATGGGTGTTCCGGACCATTCCAGCCCCATTCCAAGATAGATCACCAACGGTCTGTCAACGTAAACGGAACGCTTGCAGTCTACAAGCAGAACCCCTTTTTTCTCATCGTCAGGTATCTCTTCGTTATGGTGCAGGTCGTTGATGTTATTCACGGCATAGACGAGTTCATTGACAAGTTTGAATGTGATAAGCGAATCTGACATCCCGAGATCATCGATGAGTATCTTGATTTGGGGTCTGTGTTCTCTCCCCACGACTCTTTCGTTCACTTCCTGGAAGGTGAGAGTGTGCATATTTTTCATGACATCCGCAAGTTCTTTGGAACGGCCTATGAATGAGCCGGAGAGTTTGGAGAGGAGGTACCCGTCCTGTTTATTGGCCAGATATCCGCGGTATGATGAGAAAAGTTCTCTGACATGTCTTATCCTCAGGGTCTCATACGAAAGGCCAAGGGAAAGGAATTGAAGGTAATCCCTTATCTGAGACAGGTCTTTCACTGACATGGTGTTTCTGAAAGGTATCCCGTTCCTGTAGAGGGAGGCCCTGACGGCATCGGCGATGGGACCTGAGGTGTCCATCACGATCGCCGTGTCGTTGGCTAAATTTTGGTCAATAAGAGCGACGATATTCTCAGCCAGCTGCCGGTCGTTGCCGATCTCGTAAATGGTATCTATGGAGTAGGTATCGTCTTCAAAGATGTCGATCTCATCGTGATCGAGGGGGATGAAGTGTTTGTCAAGGTCATCGAATAATTCTATTCCGATGACCGCGGTCCTTTTCCCTTTGAAAAAATCATGTTCCTCGGGAACATAGGAACCCATCACTCTTTCAATGGAGGGAAGACGGACGAAAGTATCGTAGATATTTTTCGATTTTTTCGAATAAAGGTATTTTTCCACGTTCATGGTGTATCTTCTGATGGTCCTGATGTTCTCCAATTCGCTGTGTATGAATTTCAGGTCGTAACCTGTATCCTCTGAAATCGAGGAAATAATCTTCAGATCACCCCATATCCCTGTTCCAAGGATATGAACGGATTCGTTCCCTGCGATATGCCTGGGGGTGTACGCAAATCCGCCTATCCGAGGGACATCGACCCGTCCGTTAAGGGCAGTGGCCAAGGCAGCATCATTGGTAACGACAAGGTCATAATCCCTGACCCTTTCGTACAATATGTCGATGCTTTTTACCCGCCTCATATCTTAAAAATAACCCTTTTTGTATTTATACCCGAACAAGGGGTGGTCCGAATCTGGCGAAAGTACTATTAGCTTCTGTACATAACCCCGTTCGTGTCAGACGAGATCTATGTCATACAGGCGATACCGAGCGGACCTGACGGGTATCCATACGATGAGATAGTGGACATTGCGATATGCAGTGTGGATCTCGATAATTCAGAATTCAGGACGGTGTATCATAACGTCGTGTGTTATGATCCGAAATCTCTTGGGAAGAAAAAATTGGATTATCTGGCAGGTATCGGCGGATTGTTTGCTGAAGAGATATATGCCGGCGATCCAGAGAATAAGGTGGCGAAGGAAGTCTTGGACATAATCAAAGGCAAGAACATAACTTCCTTCGACGTAAAACAGGAGTTTGGAAGATATATGACCTGCAACCCCTGGGACATCACTCTATTGGCTTCTGTGATGCCGTCAGTATCCGCTAGGATGCCCATAAGTCTGAAATGCAAGGACCCGTCGGATGAACCTCTGACGATAAGAAAAGCATACAGGAGATTGTGCAAAGGCGACCCTGCATCCGTCGGAACAGGAAGGAGGGCGATACACTTGGCACAGATGTCTTCTCAGATCCTCGTTTATATGCATGAGAAAGGTAAATATTGACTCCGACGGTCTAAAGTTTCTGTCAATGATTTACAAGATCTTTCTTGACATGCTCCAAAGAGATAATCCAAAAAATATGATCACAGTCGCTATCAAGATCAAAACACTTACCAATGCAGTCACTTCATAACTGCCAATACTGAGAGTCACTCCCATGTATTCGTTGAACTCCTGGACAGTTTCTGCAGGGACACCATCGAATACATTCTTCATCGGGCCGTCCATCAGTGTCTGTCTGAAGAGAGACGCGGCATGGGACAGAGGA
>JGI994J12354_10001211_pt1 | contig 26207 bp, 19 predicted proteins | sample IntmicLarv3ML3BL_FD_12354 | JGI IMG/M metagenome (IMG submission 12354)
GTCGAGGGGCATCATGCCCCTCGCAGGGAGGTCCGGAGGGGCAGCGCCCCTCCGGAAAAAAACAGCCTTTACTGGGCGGGAACGAACTGGCAGCGGGTAAGGATGACGGAATTGGTTTCCGCGCGCAGAAGGAAGCCGGAAACCAGCACGGTGGTGCCGGGTTGCAGGTCTCTCAGCTCTTTTGCTGCGCGGTGGGGGAAAAAGCAGACAATAGTATGCATGGGGTTGATATCGAAGATAAGCTCTGGCTCGTTATCAAAAATCATTTTCACCCTGCCCACTTCCCCTTGCAAAACGAGCCGCTTGCCCTTGTACTTTTCCGTAGCCACCTTGGCATCATCCTGAAATTCCTTGAAGAAAGCTGCTGTGGCAACAACTCCTTCCAGCTCTGCGGCCCCGGAATGCGTGGGCAGGCCCACGAGCAGAAAGGCGAGCAGAAGCAGGGTTGTTCCTGCAAGGGCGAGTTGTGCGCGTACTGTGGTCATTGTGTCCCCCTGGGGAGTAAAAAGATGTTGTCTGATTTGAGCGTGGCGTTTTTCTGCATGGCCTCTTCCCTGGCCTTGACAGCGGCACGGGAAGACTTGCGCATCTGGTACGGGCCGCTGGCCTTGCGCATACCCGTCCAGACAATATAGTAGCTGCTATTCTTGCAGCGCACAAGGTAAGAATTCCCCTCCGGGTGCCGTTTGTAGTCGTATGGAGCGCATACGGCGACCTTTTCTTCGGCAAGGATGGCATCAACCGTCTCTGTTGGCCCGGTCGCCCACAGACCGGGATATTTTTCGTACACATCAGCCGCTTTTTTGGGCCCTATTTCCATGGGCGGCGGTGGCACGGGTTTCGGTTTTTTTTCTTTCAGGCCGCACCCGGCCACAAGGGCAAAGAGCATGGCCCAGAGAAGGGCCAGGGCCAGGGGCCGTATGGCGCGGGCGGCAGGTTCTTTTTCAGGGCCGGGTTTGATGGCTGAGGGGGGCATTCTACTTCCTGCGGAAAAAAAATTGGCCTGTTTTCAGGCACGGCCTTTCTATAACAAAAGCTCGGACGAAGCATCAAGGCAAAATACCCCAACACCGGTGTTGGAGAGATTTTGCCGTCAGGCAAGGAAGGGGAATTTTTTGCTGCGGGAGTGACAATTTTGCAGGACAGCACAATTGGACGTGAGGCGAAGCCTCGCGCCCCGAAGGGGTGAGGCGCAGGACGCGCCGAATCAACTCTTACGGTACTCGACCAAAGCAAAAAAGAGCCCTGACGAAGCATCACGGCAAAAGACCCCAACACCGCATGAACATGGGCATTGACAAGGCAGAGCGGGCAGAATAGAAGAAAGGCGTTTTTCCTGTACACGGTTTAGCTACTTTGCCGTCAAATGGCGGCTTGTATTTTTAGCCAGCCTTCGGGATTGCGCGCATGTACCTTCTTTTGACACACCTGGTTTTGCTTTTTTGCGGTCTTGCAGGCTCTGTTGCCTTCAGAAAAAAAGCCTTCTGCTCACGGTTTGCAGCCGGGTGTGTCCTTCTTTCCGCCTTGTGCGGCATTGCCGGGGCAGCGCAGGTTCTGCTCGGCAACCCGGTGCTTCTCGGCCTTCCCCTTTTTCTGCCCATGGGGCAGGCCCTTGTGCAGGCTGACGGCACTGCCGCCATCTTCCTTCTGCCGGTCTGCATTATCGGCGGCCTTGCCGCCCTTCTGCTGCCGGGAGAAAGACTTACGCAGACGCCCACTGTGCAGCCCTGGCGTTACTGTTTTTTCTTCTGCCTGCTCATGGCGGGCATGTCTCTGGTCATTCTGGCGGCAGATGCGGTGTTTTTCCTTCTTGTATGGGAAATAATGTCGATTTCGCCCTACTTTCTCCTTGCCCCGCACGACAGCAATGAAAGGGAACGCTCCAGCGGCTGGACCTATCTGGTTGCCGCCCATATCGGGGCCCTTCCGCTCTTTTTGCTCTTTGCCCTTCTTTCCGCCAACCTGAATACCACCTCTTTCCCGGAAATAGCCCTTGCTCTGGGACAGGGCCTCGGCCCCCAGGGCCTTTCGGGGGTGTGTTTTGTGCTGGCCCTGACCGGGTTCGGGGCCAAGCTCGGCCTTTTTCCCATGCATGTATGGATGCCCGAAGCCTACCCCCATGCCCCGGCCCCCGCAGCCATGGTCATTTCCGGGGCCATGGTCAATATTGGCGCTTACGGGCTTTTGCGCGTCCTTTCCATGCTCCCTGACGGGGAACTCTGGTGGGCCCACACCCTGCTGGTCGTGGGCGGCATTTCCGGCGTTGCCGGCATATTTTTCGCCACAGTGGAGCGTGACATAAAGCGGGTTCTCGCTTTTTCCAGTTGCGAAAACATGGGCATTTTCTGCCTTGGGCTTGGCGGGGCGCTTCTGGCCTCTGCAGGCGGCGCAACCGTGGCGGCGGGCTTTTTCTTTCTAGGCGCGCTTCTGCACCTGTGGAACCATTCCCTGTACAAGAGCCTGCTGTTTCTGGGCGCGGAACTGGTACGGAAGGCCACCGGCCTTACCGACATGAACAAGCTGGGCGGCCTTGGCAACCACCTGCCCCTGATCGGGGTCTGTATGGCCGCAGGCTGCGCCGCCATAGCGGGCCTGCCCCCCTTTAACGGCTTCATGGGCGAATTTCTGCTCTACATGGGCTTTACCTCCGGGGCCATGGCAACCGCCCCGCACGACACCACCCTTGTCTTCTGGCTCGGCCTTTTCGTGCTTGGGGGCATAGGCGGCTTTTCCCTGTTCTGCTTCACCCGGCTGTACGGTATGACCTTTGCCGGTGCGCCGCGCTCCATTGCCGCCACCATGTGTTCACCCGCTCACATTTCCCGCATGGAAACCACCGTGCTTTCGGTGCTGGCCCTTGTATGCGTCATGGCCTCCTTTTCCGCCCCGCTCTTGTGTACGGTGCTGTTTACAGCCACCCAAAGCCACTTCCCCCACCTGCTTGCCCTTTCAGCCGGAAGCCTTGCCCCGGCCTCCCTGCACTTTCCGGCCATTGCGGCCATTGTGTTCTGCCTGCTTTTCGCCCTGCTCATGGTCTGGAAAAAACGGGTTGTGCTGAAAAACGGCCTGCGGAACAGCTGCACTTGGGACTGCGGCTATGTCAGCCCCAATGCGCGGGTGCAGTATACGGGCGGCAGTTTTTCGCATTCGGTCATTCAGGTTTCCAGCATGGTTGTGCGGGGCAAAATTGCAAAGCCCGTCTTTGACAGCATCTTTGCCAAACCTGCCTCGGCCTCCATACGCACCCCGGACTGGCTTTTCGACCTTTTCGGCACGGTTTTTTTCCAGAGCGTTTCCGCCTTTGCCGAACGCTGCAAGCAGATTCAGCACGGCCTGTTGAACAGCTATATTTTATACATACTTGTGGCCCTTCTTTCGGCCCTGGTATGGGCACTGGAGCATACCCCATGATTACCGGGCAAACCTGCTTCGCCCTGACCGCGCTGCTTGCGGGCCTGGTGTTCTCCCCCCTGCTTTCCGGCGTCATTTTCCGGGTAAAGGCGCGGGTGGCGGGCAGAAAGGGCCGGCCCTGCCTGCAACTGTACTACGATCTGGCCAAACTCATGCGCAAGGGCCTTGTGCTTTCCGACACGGCAACCTGGTTTTTTCCCGTGGGTTCGGCCATGGTGCTTGCCTCTACCCTCGCAGCCCTGCTGCTCATTCCCACAGGGGGCGTTCCGGCGGTCTTTCGCTTTGAGGGCGACTTTTTCTTTGTGGCCGGGCTCTTTGCCCTTGGCCGTTTCGGCATGATTGTGGCCGCCCTTGATACGGGCAGCCCCTTTGAGGGCATGGGTTCTGCCCGCGAAGCCCTTTTTTCCGCCATGGCCGAGCCCATCTTCCTGCTCTGCATGGCCGTTCTTGCCTTTCAGCTTCAAACCTTTACCCTTTCGGGCATTGCAAGGAACATAGAATTTATCATTTGGGCTGCCAACTGGCCGTTTTTCCTGCTTATGTCCATTGCCATGTTCCTGCTGACCCTTACGGAAAACACGCGTATTCCCGTGGATGACCCCACAACCCACCTTGAACTGACCATGATACATGAGGCCATGATACTGGACCACAGCGGGCCGGAACTCGCCTTTATGGAATACGCGGCCAGCCTGAAACTCTGGGCCTTTGGCCTTCTGGTTTCCGCCCTGGCCCTGCCCTTTGGCGGGAACGGCGTATTTTCTCCCGAGGGGGCCGTGGAAGACCTGTCCGGCGCCTTTCTGGCCTTTGGCGGAACCCTGGCCGGAGTGTTCGGCATGGCTCTGCTCATCGGGCTCATCGAATCCATACTGGCCCGGTTGCGCCTGGAACGCATTCCGCTCATCCTGTCCCTTGCCACTGCCTTTACCGCCCTTGCCGGGCTCACAGCCTGGAGGTAACCGGTGGAATCTCTTTTCAGGGTTGATCTTCTGAGCGCCTGCCTCGGCATCATCATTGTCACCGACCTCACCCTGCTGGGGTCGGAACGGCAAATGCAGCGCATACGCATCCTGGCCCTGCAGGGGGGCATACTCGGCCTTTTGCCCCTCTTTGCCCACAATGTCGGGGGGCTTTCTGCCCACGTTATAGGCATTTCGCTGGTATTCTTTCTGGTAAAGGGGTTTTTGCTGCCCTATCTGCTTTCGCGCACGCTCAAAAGCCTTCCGCACATGCTGCCCACAAAGCGCTACCTGAGCTTCACGGCCAGCGTCTTTGCCGGGCTTGCGGGCTTTGCCCTTTCCCTGTGGCTGAACAACCGGCTGGGCCTGTCCGCAAACCCGCTTTTTTCCGACATTTTTCCAGTGGCCTTCACCACCATCATAACCGGTCTCATCCTTATTGTAACACGCATCAGGGCTCTGACCCAGGTCTACGGCTACCTTACCATGGAAAACGGCATCTATCTGCTCGGGGTGCCCATGGCCCAGGTCGATTCCGTGTGGCTTGAACTGACCATTCTGCTGGATATTCTTGTGGGTGTGTTTGTCATGGGCGTTGCCATACACCATTTGCACTCCGAATTTTCTTCCATCAACGTTGACCGGCTTTCCGCCCTCAAGGACTAGGCGCATGCTTCCCGCCCTGATATGCCTGCCCTTTGTCGGCGCCCTGGCCTGCTGGTTTGTGCCCGCAGACCCGCCACGCCGTCTGCTTCTGGTGCTTGTGGCCTTTGCGGAACTGGTGCTTGCGGCCCTGTGCTGGTTCTTTCCGCCCGCCTCTGTGTGGGGGGAAATATTTGTGCAGGACGATATGGGCCGCATAGTGCTCACCCTTACCTGCATCCTTTTTTTTGCCGCCTCGGTGTACGCTGTGGGCTATCTGCATGATGAAGACAAGGGGGTACGCAAGGACTTTTTCCAGGGCCTACATTTTTCCAACGCGCCCGAAGCCAATTTCACGGCCTGCATGCTTCTGTTTCTGGCGTCAACCGTACTTGTGGCCTCTACCCATCATTTCGGCATCTTGTGGGTGGGCATTGAAACCACCACCCTGGTTTCCGCGCCCCTCATCTATTTTCACCGCCATGCGCGTTCGCTGGAAGCCACCTGGAAATACCTGATGATCTGCTCTGTGGGCATTGCCCTTGCCCTTGTGGGCAACCTTTTTCTCGATATTTCCATGCAGACAGAGGCCATAACCGCCCCCCAGATGACTCTGGGGCATTTGCTGGTACGGGCCGAAACCACCCTGCACATTGGGGCCACGGCCCAACATGCGGGCTGGTTCAAGGCCGGCTTTGTCTTTCTGCTCATTGGCTACGGCACAAAAATGGGCATTGCGCCCATGCACACCTGGCTGCCCGATGCCCACAGCGAGGCCCCTTCCCTGGTTTCCGCCCTGCTCTCGGGCGCGCTTTTGAACTGCGCCTTTCTCGGTATTTTCCGTGTCTGCCAGGTAGCCCTGGCCGCCAATATGGGCCAGTTTGCCTCGGGCATGCTCATTTTTTTCGGAATGCTCTCGCTTCTGGCTGCCGCCCTGTTCATCGTGGGCCAGGGCGATTTCAAACGCCTGCTTGCCTATTCCAGTGTTGAGCACATGGGCATACTGCTGCTTGGCCTTGGCCTGACCGCCGGGTATTTTGCCTCGGGCGCGGAATCGGCAGCCGCTTCCGGGGTTCAGGCCCGGGCCCAGACCGCCTTTGTACTGCACATGGTCTGCCATTCTCTGGTCAAGGCGGCCCTCTTCATGCTTGCCGGGAACATACTGGCGAAATACCACACCAAATCCTGTCACGACGCCCCCGGCCTTGCCCGTACCCTGCCCTTTACCGGGGCTCTGTGGCTTGGGGGCATCTTCGCCATTACCGGCACGCCCCCCTTTGGCATTTTTATGAGCGAATTCGGAATATTGCAGGCAATTCTATGGCAGGGGCAAAGCGCCCAGTGGCTGGTATGGGGAACAGCCCTTGTGTACCTCTTCCTGCTCTGCGTCATTTTTATCGGCATGATCACCCCGGCGGTGCATATGTACAGAAGCAAGGCCCCCTTTGGCATCACCCCGGAGCGAAGGGAAAGCCTCGCCCTCACGGTGCCGCCTGCGGTGCTGCTCTGTCTGGCCCTGGGCATTGGCCTTTTCATGCCGCAGTGGCTGTTCGAGGCCTTTGGCTCTGTTGTTCAATCCCTTGCGCCGCATTGATGCGCCTGCTGAAACTCTGCTACCCGTAGGCAAAACCATGTCGCACCCACTTGAAAAATCACCCGGCAAGGGGCGGCCCGCAAAGGGGGCCATTGCAAGCTACCCGCAGCCCCTGTGCCTGCGAAATGCCGAAAGCGCCCGCTTGAGCACCCTGCCCTATGCCGACCTTGCCGCCTTCACCGACTGGCTCATGCACGGAACAAAGGAGGGCCAGCGCCTTATATGCCTTTTCGCCCTGCCCGAAGAAGACGCCTCGCACCGGCTCATTGCCGCCCTTGCCGATGACCGGAAGGGGGTGCTCTATTCCATGAGCACCGAGCTTTCCGGCCCTTACCCCTCCCTTGCGGCGCGGTTGCCCCAGGCCCATCTTTTCGAGCGCATTCTGCATGAGGAACTCGGCCTTGTGCCCGAAGGCCACCCCTGGCTGAAGCCTGCGCGGTTTTCCCATACAGACGGCCCCCATGTGGGAGATATGGAATTTTACCAGGTCGAGGGCGAAGAGGTACACGAGGTGGGCGTTGGCCCTGTGCATGCCGGTGTTATTGAGGCCGGGCATTTCCGTTTTCAGTGCCTGGGCGAAGAGGTGCTGCACCTGGAAATATCCCTTGGCTACCACCACCGGGGGGTGGACGCCCTGCTGCGCGAGGCAGGCACGCCCCTTTCCCCGCGCATGCTTCCCCTGATGGAAGTGGTTGCCGGAGATTCCACCATTGCCCACGCCTGGGCCTTTTGTTCCCTGTATGAAACCTTTACCGACACCTTTGCCTCGCCCCAGGGGCAGGTTTTGCGTTCACTGGCCCTTGAACTTGAGCGGCTGGCGAACCATACGGGCGATTTGGGGGCCATTTCGGGCGATGCGGGCTTTTTCCCCGTTCCCTCGTATTGCGGCAGGCTGCGCGGCGACTGGCTGAACGCCACGGCGGTATTGTGCGGCAACCGCTTTGGGCGCGGCTTTGTGCGGCCCGGCGGGTGCGGTTTTTCCGTGGACAAACGCCTGGTGGACGAATTGAAAAAGCGCATTGCTGACACAGCCAGAGATGTGCAGGGGGCCACCCGTCTTTTGTGGCATTCCAACTCCTTCCTGGCCAGAATTTCGGACATCGGGGGGCTGGAAAGGGCCGATGCCGAGGCTGTCGGCCTTGTGGGCGTGGCTGCCAGGGCCTGCGGCCTGCCGCGTGATGTGCGGCGCACCCACCCCCTGCCGGGCGTGCCCATTCCGCCCTCCATTCCCTTGCAGGCACTGGGCGACGTGCATGCCCGGGCCTACCAGCGGCAACAGGAAATTGCGGAATCGGTCAGCTACTGCCAGCGAATACTGGAAACCTTTCTGCATTCGCCCGATGGCGAAGCCTGCAAGCCAGTGAAGGGACCCATGAAGGAAAACCGCATTGCCTTTGCCCTTGTGGAAGGGTGGCGCGGCGAGGTTTGCCACGCGGCCGTGACCGGGGCAGGCAACACCTTCAAACACTACAGCATTGTTGACCCTTCGGTGCATAACTGGATAGGGTTGGCCCTTGTTTTGCGCGGGCAGCAGATTTCCGACTTCCCCCTGTGCAACAAAAGTTTCAACCTGTCGTATTGCGGGCACGATTTATAGGGTGTCATGATGCTGAACTTACTGCTCGAACGCCTTCGCCAGAAATACCGCACCCACCCCTACCCGGCCCAGCCCCCGGTGCTGCCCGAGCGGTTTCGCGGCAGACCGGAATTGCGCGCCCTGGATGACGCCCTCATAAAGGAATGGGAACACTGCGAAAAGGCGTGTCCCACAGGCGCTCTGGCCCTGCGCGGAAACCAGCCCGGCCTGGACATGGGCAAATGCCTTTTTTGCGGCCTGTGCGAAAGGGAAAGCCCTTCCGGGCTTGTGCGCTTTACCCGCGACTGGCGGCTGGCCTCATCGTACCGGGAAGACCTTGTGGTCACCCCCCTTACCGTCAGCCCGCCAAGGGTAGACCTTGCCCCGGAACTGCGCGCCCTTTTTGTGCGCTCCTTCCGTCTGCGGCAGGTCACTGCCGGGGGATGCGGGGCCTGCGAGGCCGACCTGAACGTGCTGGCAACTCTGGTCTTTGACCTTGACCGCTTCGGCATCAGCTTTGTGGCCTCGCCCCGCCACGCCGACGCCCTGGTCGTTACCGGCCCCAATGCCCGCAACATGCAGACCGCCCTGGACAAGGTTGATGCAGCCACCCCTGACCCGCACCTCGTTCTGGCTGTCGGGGCCTGCGCCATTTCCGGCGGCATTTTCCGCTCGGAGGCAAACCCGCACAAGGCCAACGGCATCACCAGGCAGGAGGTGGCCCTGTACATTCCCGGCTGCCCCTCCCACCCCTATACCAACCTGGACGGTTTTCTGCGCCTGCTTGGCGTGGTGAAACTATAATTCGGTCACGAGAAGTCTTTTGCCCTCTGCCTTCGTTGCGTCAGCACCGGCCAAAGGTCATGCATGTCCAGTACTCTCCCTCCCGCCGAACCTGCCGCGCCTTGGCAGAGAACACAATCCCGTCTCGTGACGGCACTGTTTACGATGTACCGCCCTCCGACGAGGTCAGCCTTTCCACTTCCCGCACCGAAGGCACCCGGCGCAGGCGGTCAAGGGCGCGGTACAGGTGGGCGATATCGGTAACCTCAATCAGCATTTCCAGTTCCGAGCGGCCATCCACGGTTGAGCGGAACTGGCCCGAATCAATGTTCACGCCCTCGTGCTCCAGTTCCCCGGAAATTTTGGAAAGGGCCCCGCGTTCATTGATGCAGATCATCCTGATTCTGGCAAGGAAGGGCGCACTTTCGCCGCCGCCTTCCCAGTACACGGACATAAGCCGCTCCGCTTCCATGGACTGAATGCCCGCGCAGTTGGCGTTGTGCACCACCAGCCCGCGCCCCCGGCTGATGTACCCCACAATGGGGTCGCCGGGAACAGGGTTGCAGCACTTGCCGAAGCGCACCAGCAAATCATCCACACCTTTTATGCGCACCCCGTCTTTACGCAGGGCTTCCGGCGAGGATTTCTGCTCTGCCTGCTGGGCCTGCTGCTGGGCGGCTTCCTCCTGCTCGGGCTTGGGCGCGAGCAGGTTCAGCACCTTGCGGGGGGTGATGCGGGCGTAGCCCACGGCGGAAATGAGGGCCTCCACGGTTTTGAAGTTCAGTTCCCTGGCAATGGTCAGCAAGGAACCGTCTTTCAGCGCCTTTTGGACATTGACCCCGTGCCTGCGGCCCTGCTTTTCCAGCATTTCGCGGCCAAGGGTGATGCTGCGGGCATGTTCTTCGGTGCGAATATAGTTTTGTATTCGGGTGCGGGCCTTGGCGGTTTTGACAAATTTCAGCCAGTCACGGCTTGGGTGGCGGTGCGGGTCGGTGATTATTTCCACCGTATCGCCGCTTTTCAGCGGAGTGGCTAGGGGCACCAGCTTGCCGTTGACCTTGCCGCCCGCGCAGTGGTTTCCCACCTCGGTATGGATATGGTAGGCAAAATCGACAGGAGTGGCGTTTTCCGGCAGTTCCTTGACCGCGCCGTTGGGGGTGAAGACGTAGATTTCGTCCTTGAAAAGGTCAAAGCGCAGGGAACGCAGAAACTCGCGCGAATCGGTTTCCATCTTCTGCCAGTCCAGCATTTCCCGAAGCCAGGTCAACTCGCGCACGTCCTTTGACTTGACGCGCTCCCCCTCCTTGTACAGCCAGTGCGAGGCCAGGCCATTTTCCGCAAGGTTGTCCATTTCCCCGCTGCGTATCTGCACTTCCATGCGCTCGCCACGGGGGCCGATAACCGTGGTGTGCAGGCTCTGGTACATATTGGCCTTGGGCATGGAAATATAGTCCTTGAACCTGCCGGGCACAGGCTTCCAGGTGGCATGCACAAGGCCGAGGGCGGCGTAGCAGTCTTTCAAATCCTTGACAATGGCGCGAAAGGCGATGATGTCGTGCATTTCGTCAAGGGTGACGTTCAGCGAATGCATTTTGCGGTAAATGCCATAGGAGTTTTTGATGCGCCCTTTCAGAGAAGCCTCGATGCCGTTGGTGGACAAAATGCTGCGCAGGGTGCCAATAACCTCTTCGATGTAGCGGGTGTCGTCAGCCCGGTTTTTTTCGAGCCAACTGGCAATATGGGCGAAGGAATCCGGGGCAAGGTAGCGGAAGCTCAAATCTTCAAGCTCCAGCTTCAGGCGGTGCAGGCCAAGCCTGTTGGCGAGGGGCGCATAAATATCCATGGTTTCCTGAGCGATGCGCCGCTGTTTTTCCACCTTCTGAAATTCAAGGGTTCGCATATTGTGCAGGCGGTCGGCCAGCTTCACGAACAGCACCCGCATATCCTCGTTCATGGCGAGGATCATTTTGCGGATGTTCTCTGCCTGCTGGGCCTCCTTGCTGTCAAAGGTGAGCAGGCTTATCTTGGTTACACCATCAACAATGTCGGCCACTTCTTCGCCAAAGTAGTCGTCAAGCTCTTCAATGGTGGCCTTGGTGTCTTCCACGGTGTCGTGCAAAAGCCCGGCAGCCACGGTGGCCCCGTCAAGGCGCATGTCCGCGAGGGTATCGGCCACGGCAAGGGGGTGGGAAAAATACGGCTCGCCCGAAAGGCGCATCTGCCCGGCATGGGCCGCAGCAGCGTACACATAAGATTTTCGTACCAGTTCGGCATCTTCCGAAGACTGGTACTGGGTTACCTTGTCCAAAATATCCTGAATGCGAATCATTGCGTTTCCAATCTGTAGCGCTGGTCCGACTGCGGCACCCACCAGAAATTCGTATTGTGGAATATTCCGGCAGGCGCGGGGTCAAGGCCCATAAAACGTTTGTGCACGGCAGCCTGGGTATAGGGGACGAACAGGAAGCAGTAGGGCTGCTCTTCGTGCAGAATTACCTGAAAACGGTCATACAGTGTTTTCCGGGTCGTCTGATCAAAGGTGGTTCGTGCGGCTTCCAGCAGGCTGTCCACTTCGCTGTTATTGAACGAGATGAAATTGAGATGCCCTATTCTGGAAGAATGCCATACCTCATAGGGGTCTGGCTCGTGCGGAATGGTCCAGCCAAGGATAAGGGCGTCAAAAAACCCGGTTTCAACAAACTGCTTGAGAAAGGCCGCCCATTCAACCGTGCGTATTTTTATGTCTATACCTATTTTTTTCAATTGAAACTGAATTATCTGCGCGGCGTTTATGCGGGTTTCATTGCCCTGGTTCACCAGCAGGGTAAAGGAAAAGGGCCGTCCATTCCTGTGCAGAATGCCCTTCGCCCCCCTCTCCCACCCGGCTTCGGCCAGAAGGGACAGGGCTTTCTCCTGATTAAATTCATAATCTTTTATTTCCGCGTTGTATACCCATGAGCCTGGCCGGAAGGGGCCAGAAGCGGCCATTCCCTGCCCCATGAGCACGCCCCTGACAATTTCATTTTTGTCAAGGGCATGGGCGATGGCGCGGCGCACCCGCACATCGGAAAAGAGGGGGCTTTTCAGGTTGTAGCCCATATAGGTGTAGGCAGAGGCCAGCCACTGCCAGAGGTCAAAGCTGTTTCTGAATTCCGGGGTACCGGTCTGGCGCAGGAACTGCAGGGGGGTCAAGCCCCCGAGCACGTCAATAGCGCCGGATTTCAGTTCCAGAAACATGGTGGTCGAATCGGGAATAAAGCGGTAATAAATGCTTTCTATGTGCGGCTTTCCTTCAAAATACCCGGGGTTTGCCCGCAGGCGGATGTGCGAGCCCGCCTGCCATTCCTCCATGCAGTACGGCCCGGCGCTCAAGGGGTTCCGGTGCAGGGGGGTATTTCGCAGATCAGCCCCCTGCAACTTGTGCTTTGGCATGATGGACTGCATCCACGAACTCAAGGCGCGCGGGAAGGGCTGCTCGTACGTAACCTCAAAGGCATACTCCCCGGTGCGCGTGAACTGCCTGACCACGCGGAAATCGCTGCCGTAGGCCGTGGGGGTTTCCGGGTCTTTCATCAGGTTGAAGGTAAACTCGACGTCGTCCACCGTAAGCTGCTGCCCGTCGCTCCAGTAAATGTCTTCGCGCAGATGAAAGCGGAGCTTCAGGCCGTCTTCTTGCACCTCGAAAGACTTCGCGGCCCAGGGCACCACCTCCATATTCTTGTCGTACTTGAGCAGGCCCACATAGAAATTGGCGGCCACCTCCCGCGAGGAAGCGTCTGAACTCATGAAATCGAGCATGGTGGTGGGTTCTCCCAGCATACCCATGACCACCATGTCGCCGGAAACAGGGCCGGCCGCCACCTTTGCCGGGTCAGGCGCACGAGGGGGGGAAAGCAGGCGTGCCCCGTACAGCGGGGGCGGCGTTTCTGCGGCAAAGGCGCAAAGGGGCAGTGCCAGCAGCACTGTCGCAAAGAAGGCAAAGCGGATGGAGCGGTTCATTTTTTCCTTTCCCTGTAAAGGGTCATGCCTGCACCGGCAACAGCCGTTGTTTTTCCGGGGCGTGGCCTTGTGCCAACAGGGTACCGTGAATTATTTGAGTCGTAAAGCAAGCGTTTACTTGGAGTTGACATTTTTCTCCCTTGAGAACATATTACCAGTAAGCATTCTCATAACCAACAGGCGCTCTTGCAGGAAAGGGGGGTTTTTCCTGCAAACCATGATGGAATGGTCATTTTCCCTGATATGGGCCCCTGCCTGCCTCTGCCCTTTTTCTCTGAAAGGGGGCGGGCTGTTCGCACGGGGCCGTACGAATTTGGGAAAAAATTGNCTAAAATTCAATGGGGTGCTGCCTGNAAACATGAAAAATNTNTATACCATGCTGGCTGGAGAGAACCTTGCCCATGTGAATNTTTTTCATTTTACAGGCNNTTGTGCATTGCAAAAAAAATCAAATCAGGTATTTTATAGAAAAGTGGAGTCGAACTCCTTTTTTTTGAAAGGAGTTTTCTTCCTCCAGTCGCATGATTGCGGCCTGTTTTTGGGCGGTTGTTTCCCATGAGCGCACCATACCCATGGTGCCCCGGCAGTGCAGGAACGAGCGACTGGCGTGTTCTGCCCACTGTTGCGTCCGGCAGGGTGGCTGCCGGAACGGTTCGCGCGAAAGCCTGATCCTATGAGGTCTCAATGAGCAAAGAAGAACTGGCGGTTCAAAAAATTCTTGAACGGTTTCTTTCGGAATCCATACCCGAATACATCGTGGAAAGTGCCCAGCACATGCCTTCCGGTTCTGCCGGGCAGAAGCTGAGCCTGAAGAAATCGCCTTCCTTCTGGGAGGTGGATTTTACCATTCAGGATGAAGAATTGCAGGTGTACAGCCCGAAGCTCACCATTTCGCTGGACGACGGGCAGGTAAACTACAACTGCAACTGCGGAAACGCCTTTGCCGGGGCCTGCACCCATGTTGCGGCCGCCGCCCTCAAGCTCAATTCCACCATCAGCCCCCACGCCTCCGATGACGATTCCGCCCGGCCCCGCACAGACTGGCGGCATACCTTTCGTTCCTTTTTTGCCAATGAAATTGAGCCTGAAGCCGGAAAGCACTATCTTATTTTGCGGTTTTACGCCGAGCCGGGCCGCCTGCAGGTGGCCTTTTTCCGGGCGCGGCAGAACAAATCCGGCCTTTCCACCGTGCACAACGAGATCACCCTTGCCCAGATCATAGAAGACCCGGAACTGTGCGATCTTTCACCCACCCTGCCCAAGGTGGCCGAGCTTATCGGCCAGCATGAGGGGTATTACGGGCACCGTGTTTCCATACCCGACGGGCTGCTCACCTGGTTTTTCTGGGCCATTCGCAAGGAATACTACCTTTTCTGGCAGGATGGCGATTCCCCCTGCACGGTGGAACAACGCTCCATGCAGCTCAAATTCCGTCCGCAGTTTGATGAAAATGTGGGCCTGACCTTTGAGGTGCTGTTGCACCGTGAAGGCAAGCCGCCCATGTCCATTGCCGGCACTGACACCACCTTCCACGGGCAGATTCCCCTGTGGGTGTGCTGGAAACACCGCTTTTACCCGGTATATTCGCCCATAGAATCCCGACTGGTACAAAAGCTGGCCAACGAACCCCTGGCCGTGCCCCAGGAAGAGCTTTCGGAATTTCTGGACAGGGTATGGTGCAGGCTGCCCTCGGCCTCGCTCTACGGTCAGGAAGATTTTCTTGCGCGTATGGAGCCCTTTTTCGTTCCGGCCACCTATAACCCGAAGCTCTATCTGGATGAGGAAGGCAGCCTGCTCACCCTGCACATTCAGAACGTGTACGAGACCATTCACGGGGAATACATTCTTTCCGGCCCGAACCCCGATTTGCAGACAGGCAGCTATTCCTACGAGGGCAGAACCTTTCTGGTGCGCCGCATGCAGGAAGAGGAGGCCAACCTGACCAACCTGCTGCTGGAAATAAAATTTCAGCCCAGAAACACGCAGGTCTGGTTTCTTGAGCCGGAAGAGGCCATCAACTTCCTGCTCGACGTGTACCCCTCGCTGGTGGAAAAATACCGGGTCTACGGCGAATCAGCCCTTTCCCGCTACAAGGTGCGCCTCTCGAGGCCCGAAATCAGCGCCTCTGTTTCGTCGGATGACAAGGAAAAATGGTTCAACCTGGACATAGAAATTCAGTATGACGGCCAGAAGGTGGCCCTTGAAACCATCTGGAAAGCGTGGACCCAGGGCAAACGCTATGTGCAGCTCAAAGACGGCTCGTATTCCAGCCTGCCGGAATCGTGGCTTGAGCGTGTTTCCCATAAATTGCAGGCTCTTGGCCTTGACCCGGACAAGCCGCCCAAGGAGAAGTTCGCCCAGTTTGAAGCCCCGGTGCTTGACAGCCTGCTTGATGACCTGCCAGAGGCCACCACAGACGGTTTTTGGGATACCTTGCGCGAAAAGATTCATACTTTCAAGGAAATTGAAGCCATACCCCCCCCGGATGGCCTGCATGCCACCCTGCGCAATTACCAGTTGCAGGGCCTTGCCTACCTCAACTTTTTGCGGGAATACCACTTTGGCGGTATTCTGGCAGATGAAATGGGCCTTGGCAAAACCGTGCAGACCCTTTCCTTTTTGCAGCATATGGAAGAAAGGGGAGTTACCGGCCCGAACCTCATTGTGGTGCCCACCTCGGTTTTGCCCAACTGGGAGCGCGAGGCCAAAAAATTTGTGCCGGGCCTGAAAACCCTGACCATTTACGGCACCCGGCGCGACGCCATGTTCAAGGAAATATCGACCTCAAACATAGTGCTGACCACCTACGCGCTTTTGCGCCGCGACCTTGAAGACCTCGAGAAATACGAGTTCAACACCGTCATTCTGGACGAGGCCCAGAACATCAAGAACCCGAACACCATCACCGCCCGTTCCGTGCGCCGCATAAAGGCGGAAATGCGGCTCTGCCTTTCGGGCACCCCCATTGAAAACAACCTGTTCGAGCTGTGGTCGCTGTTTGAATTTCTCATGCCCGGCTTTCTCGGGGCGCAGCATTCCTTTAAAAAGAGTGTGGTCAAGCCCATCAAGGACGGGGATGACGAAACCCTTTCCTTCCTTCGTACGCGGGTGCGGCCCTTTATTCTGCGCCGTACCAAGTCCGAGGTGGCAAAAGATTTGCCGCCCAAGATCGAGAACACCTATTTCTGCGGTCTGACAGACGAGCAGGCCGAGCTGTACGCCATGCTTGCCAAAAAGCTGCGCGGGCAGGTTATGGACAATGTGGAGAAAAACGGCATAGCCAAGAGCCAGATGTCCATTCTGGATGCGCTCTTGAAGCTGCGGCAGATCTGCTGCCACCCCCGTCTTTTGAAGCTGGATTTGCCGGGCGTTTCCACCAACCTGCCCTCGGGCAAATTTGACGCCTTCAAGGACATGGTGACGGACATTGTGGAGGAAGGGCACAGGGTGCTGGTGTTTTCCCAGTTTGTGCAGATGCTTCAGATAATCCGCTCATGGCTGCTGATAACCAACATGCCCTTCTGCTATCTGGACGGCACAAGCAAGGATCGCTTTGCCCAGGTGGACACCTTCAACAACACCCCGGAAATTCCCATCTTCCTCATTTCCCTGAAGGCGGGCGGCACGGGCCTGAACCTGACCTCGGCAGACTATGTCATCCACTACGACCCGTGGTGGAACCCGGCAGTGGAAAACCAGGCCACAGACCGCACCCACCGCATCGGCCAGACGCGGCAGGTCTTTTCGTACAAGCTCATCTGCCAGAATACGGTGGAGGAAAAGATTCTTTCGCTTCAGGCTTCCAAAAAGGGTATTGCCGATTCCATCATTCCGGGCGCGGAAGCATGGAAATCCATTTCCCATGAAGACCTGGAAATGCTGTTTGAGGTGTAGTGCCCCGCCGACCCGCCGCGCACCAGCGTGGTCGCGAGGCGCAGGACGCGCCGAATCAACTCTTCTTGTACTCTGCCCTGCACCCGCTCCGGTTGGCAGGCGTGCGCAATGAGGATTTTTGTTCCCTGGCAAGGCAAAAAGACCGTTGCCCACGCCTGCCCTAAAACTGCCATTCAAGGCCAACAGACGCCGACGTCGAATCCCTCTTTTCCGAAGAATGCGATTCTGTTTCGTGGGAGCGAACCTCCCCGCCAACCCGCAGCATTATGTCCTTTTCCATATCCATGTCCAGGTACACGCCCGCAGAGTTAACTGTGGGGTCCTGGCGCAGGGGGGTGTAGGTGGGCGAGCGCTGATCCTGCTGGTTGATGGCCAGCCGCGCCGAGGTGTCGTGGTCTATTCTGTAGTTCACATGCGCTTCGGGCGGGGAATACTCGTCAATCTGCGACATGGTGTGATACTGGCCGGGGAAGGTGCGGCGGCGCGGCTCAAGGGAAGAAACATCGGGCTGGGGCGAGGTGCTGCCGCTCAGGGTGACGGGCGCATTTTCAAGCATTTTGCCTGTGCCGTTCCCCTGCCGCCTTCCGGCAACATGATCCATTTTCCGCTGAATATCGGGGTCCACTGGCGGCGGAAGGCAGGGCTGCCCGAAAACATTGGCCGTAAAGCCTTCGGCTTCAGCCTTGGGCAGGTTTCTGTTCCTGGCGGGGTAAGGCGTGGGCAACACACCCTGCCGGCCTGTGGCGGCTTTGGGCAGGGTTGCCACGGGCTTTTGGGTGTTCTGGGAACGCGAGGCCACAGGGGCGGCCTTCTCTGCCGGGACAACCGCCACGCGCAAGGGGGCCGCCTTTGCGGTTGGAACAACGGCGCTTCGCGCTGCCGGGCCTGTCTTGGGGGTTCGGGGCCGATCCCATTCGGTGCGGGAAGAGGCGGCGTGGGCCGTAAGGCGGGTAAGGAAAGAAAGAGTGTCTGTTGCGACAAAAAAAGACACGGCAAGGGAGAACGCCAGCACGAGAAGGGCTGGGTGAAGCCGGAAAAACTCCCCTTTTGTCATGGCAACCTCCTGACAGCCGCCCGGTTCCTGTGTTGCACTTTTACCATAAATACTGTTCTTGCAAAATGTATGCAAGTGTTTTGTCAGCGTGCTGTTACAAAAAACCGACCCTGGCCTTGCCCTGAAAAGCGCAGAAAATTGCACAAGGGATGGACCGGTTTTCCGTCAGGCAGCACTGTGTACTTGTTCATCGAGGTATTTCGTGCCATACTTTGGAAGTTGGCTATTGTGAAACGGAGGTGCTGGAGAGATTGTGCCGTCAGGCAGGGAAGGCGAATTTTGTGCTGCGGGAGTATACTCTTATGGTATTCGACCAAAGCAAAAAACGATGCCTGACGCCGCATCACGGCACAATAGCCCAACACCCTTGCCCGAATATGGCATGACCAATAATGGTATTGCTCATTTTTGCAAGTGAAAACAAGGTATTTCAATAGAATTGCCGCTTTGTTGCCCGTATACGCTTTGTCAAAAGGCATCATTACGAAATGGGTTCACAAGCCCTGCGGGATTGTGAACAAAGGCCACGCCGCGCTTCGCTTGCGGGACGGCCACTTGCGTGTCCGTCCGCCCGCATTGCGCCCTTCGTGCACTATGCGGGCTAGCTGAACGGTGTTGCCAGAAAACCCCTGTCCACAATGGAACTCACCATGCTTGCAGTTGTCATTTTTTTGAACGGTCTTTGCGTCATGATCCTCGAAATGGCCGGGGCGCGGCTTCTGGCCCCCTGGCTCGGCACCTCCATCATCGTATGGACAAGCATCATCGGCGTGATTCTTGCCAGTTTGAGCCTCGGCAACTGGGTGGGGGGCAGGCTTGGCGACAGCCTATTGAACGCGGCCCCTGCCGGAAAAAAGAAGGACAGCCAGCCGGGCGACCCGATCAGGGCGGCCCTGCCGAGGGCCCTTTCCACCCTTTCGCACCTCTTTGCCGGGGCAGCGCTCAGCGTGCTCTTGTGCGCCCTTTCCCAGTCCTTTGTGCTGGAAACGGTTTCTGCGGCCAACATGCCCCTGCACACCGCCACCCTTGTGGTAACCACCGCGCTCTTTGCCCTGCCGAGCTTTCTCTGCGGCATGATTTCGCCCTTTATCACCCGTATTGCCATTGTGGGGTGCGACACCCCCGGCGCCATCATTGGCAAGCTGGGGGCCATTGCCACCCTTGGCAGCATTGCGGGCACCTTTCTCGGGGGCTTTTTTCTTATTGCCTGGTTCGGCACCACCTCGATCATTTTCGGCATTGCCATCTGCATGCTCGGGGCGTCCGTGCTGGTCTGGCGCAGGGCGCTTGTGCACAAGGCCGTGGTCGGCGCCCTCGTTGTTCTGGCCCTGCTCTTTCAGTACAGCCTTGACGAGCAGGCGCGGGCCGCAGGGGCCACAACCATAGAAACGCGCTACAACACCATCCGCATTTTCGAGGGGCGTATGGAGGGCCGGCCCATGCGCCTTTTGCAGACCGACCCCGGCAGCTACCAGTCGGGCATGTATATGGATGACCCCGCTGATCTGGCCTTTCCCTACACCCGCTTCTATGCCCTTGGCACCCTTGCCAGACCGCAGGCAGGCAAGATTCTGATGCTTGGCGGCGGGGGGTATTCCGTGCCGAAATGGCTGCTGGCCGGAAAGAGCGGGCTTGAACGGCACGATTTTACCCTAGATGTGGTCGAGCTTGACCCCGGCATTTCCCGTGCGGCAAAAGACTACTTTGCCCTGCCCGAAGACCCGCGTATGAGCATTGCTGACGAAGACGCCCGCACCTTCCTGAACCGCCGCGCAGGCCAGAATGGCCTGTACGACCTGATATTTACCGACATTTTCAATTCCTACTACACGGTTCCCTTCCATGTGGGCACTGTGGAGGCGGCGAAAAAGATGCGCGCCCTGCTGGTCGAAGACGGGCTTGTGGTCATGAACATCATTTCCTCCCTTGAAGGAGACAACGGGCGGCTTCTTCGCGGCATATACGGGGCCTTTGCAGAGGTTTTTCCCACAGTGGAGCTCTACCCGGTGCATTACACCAACTCGCCCCAGATGGTGCAAAACGTGATTCTGGTGGCCGGGAACAGGGCGGAGGGGAATTTCGCCGCCACAACGCACCCGCGCCTTGCCTCCCTGCTGGCAAACCGGCACACCCGGCCCCTGCCTGACGATATTCCGCCCCTTCGGGACAACTTCGCCCCGGTGGAGATGTATACCCTTGGCATGGCGGGCCGCTAGGCCATCCAGATAATAGCCGCCTGCCGCCCGGTATGTTTGCGCCGGTGAGAGAAAAAGAGCCCCGGCAGGGAATGGGTACACAGATCAAGCGAGAATATGTTCTCTGAAGGCAAGCCCGCGCTTTGCAACTGATATTTTGTCAGCTCCCAGAGGTTCACGCATTGCGTGCGCCTGTCAAACCAGGGGGCAAATTCCTGCGGCCATTCCCTATCGAAATTGACAAACTCCGCCGCACCAGGGCCAAGGCTCGGCCCGCGCACCGCAAGCACATCCTGCGGCGAAAAGCCGTATTCCGCGCAAAAGGCCGCCACAGCCGTGCCCGGAAAATTCATGGCGTTGCCGCGCCACCCGGCATGAATGGCCGCCACAGCCCCACCCCCCCTGTGGGCCAGCAAAATGGGCTGGCAATCGGCTGTCTTGATAACCAGGGCAACCCTGCGCCCGGCCGTGTGCTGCCCGTCCGCACTGGCATGGGGGGCGAATTCCGGCGGTTCGGCCATTGAACCGTCTTCGGCCTTCAAAGCGCTGTTCTCGGCCGCCCCCACGGGCGCATGGGTCAGGGGCACGCCAACAAAATCATCCTTGTGAACCTGGTTGAGTTCCGCCCACTGGCGCAGCCCGAAGGCGCGGCAAAGGAACTGTTTCCGACGTACAACGCAGTGCAGGCCGTCAACGGTTGTTTCCGCTACGCCCGAAAGGTTGTTGGCATGGGCGGTGGTAAAAAGGCAGCGCACCGAGGGTATGCCGGGAAAGGCGAAGGGCAGGGCGCCGAAGCTGCGCCCGGCCTCGCCCGTGGCAAGGGGAGGGCCAGAGGCGCCGGTCTGGGCAAAGGCGCACCAGGCGTCAAAAAAGTCTGAAGGTTCGGGGCGTTCAGGGCGTTTGAAAGAGGGCAGCAAGGCAGACTCCGACTAGAGCAGATTAACTTTGAAACGCTGCACTCGGAGTTAGCGGCGAAAGTGAATTTCGCCTACTCCTCGTTTGCGCGGACGAGGCTCGCGCCATCGTCCGTCAGAGCCTTTTCAAAGTGAAAAGGCTCTAGGTATCAAAAAAAATTCAGGCCATTTTCCGTGCACAGGCCATGAAGGGGAATATCGCGCGCCGTGGTGGGCACCTCGTCCAGAACCTGCATGTGGAAGCAGAAACCGATGCGGGTGGCCCTGTCAAAGCGGCGCGGGTCAAGGGCCATGGCTGCGGCGAAAAAGCGGTCGTAATACCCGCCCCCCCTGCCAAGGCGATGCCCCTGCCGGGAAAAAACCAGCCCCGGGACAATAATCAGGGAACCCGGCCCTGGCTGCACAGAGACCGCCCCCGGCCCTGCCGGTTCAGAAATGCCGAAGGGGCCGGAAACAAGTTCCGCTCTGGAAGCGCAGGAAAAAAAGAGCATTTCCCCCTCTTTCGGAGCGGTTACCTTGGGCAGGAAGACCTGTTTGCCCTCCTGCCAGGCAGCGTTGAGCAGCAGGCGGGTGTCGATTTCCTCTGGCAGGGAGACAAAAAGATAGACGGCAGAGGCGGCGTGCCATTCGGCCGAGGCCAGAACATGACTGGCCGCATTCATGGAATTGAGGCTGGCCTCCTGCGGGCCGAGGGCGGCCAGACGGGCGCGCATGGTTTGCCGCACCTCGCGCTTGCACGCAGTAATTTCGGCAGGGGTCTGGACATGGCCCCCGGCTGTCCGGTCATCGTGTGTGTTGCTCACCCCGGCCTCCTTACATTGTGCGTTCGGAACAATTCCTTGAGACAACGCACTGTCTCACTCTCTGGCCCCGAAAATATCCGTGCCCACCCTCACAAGGGTGGCCCCCTCTTCAATGGCCACCTCCAGGTCGTGGGACATGCCCATGGAAAGCAGGGCCAGCGGCAGGCCCGTGCGCGTGCGCATTTCTTCGGCCAGGGTACGCAGGGCCACAAAAAAGGGGCGCGAGCGTTCCGGGTTTGCATCATAGGGGGGCAGGCACATCAGGCCCCGCACCGGCAGGCCCGGCAAGCCCTGAAGGAGATTCAGGGTTTCTTCGAGCTTTTCCGGCAACACACCCGACTTTTGCGCCTCCCGGCCAAGATTCACCTGCACCAGAACGGGCTGGCTGGCCCCCTGGGGCAGACTGTTCCGCAGGGCCAGAGCCACCTTTTCCGAACCCAGCGAATGCACCAGACTGAAGCGCCCGGCAATGTCCCTTGCCTTGCGGCTCTGGATATGCCCTATGAAGTGCCATTCCGGCGCAGGGGCAAGGTGACGCAGATCGTCCATTTTCTGCAGGGCTTCCTGCACATAGCTCTCGCCGAGAATCGGGTTGCCGAGCGTATTGCCCGCCCTGTTCCAGCAGTCAACCAGGGCTGCCACGACCGGGGCGGGGTGGGTTTTGGAAACCGCCACCAGCCCAAGGCCGGGGCCGCACGCCCCCCCTGGCGCGCCCCCGCTTGCGCGGCCCTGCCTGCCCGACCGCGCTAGCGCGCGGGCAATGCGGTCATTCACAGCGGCAAAGCGTTCTGCCAGAAGGGCGTCTTCGTCCACGCTATTGCTCCCCGTCCCTGCCAAGGCCAATCTGCCGCAGGAAGGAAACATCTTCCACCCAGTTTTCCCGCACCTTGACCCACAGGTTGAGGTGAACCTTGCGCTCAAGAAGCTCCATTATTTCCATGCGGGCACTTTGCCCGATTTCCTTGATTTGCCGCCCCTGGTTCCCGATGACCATGGACTTGTGGCTGGCCTTGCCCACATAGATGACCGCACTGACGGTTATGTGGCCTGTTTCCCCGTCTTCAACCCATTCTTCAATGTCCACAGCCGTGGAATAGGGCAGTTCCTGGCGCAGGGAAATATAGAGCTTTTCGCGGATGATTTCCGCTGCCATGAAGCGCACGGGCATGGTGGAAAGCTGGTCGTCCGGAAACTGGGCCGGGCCAGGGGGCAGGGCTGCCTTGATGCTGTCCAGAAGGTGAACAATGCCGTCGCTGTACAGGGCGGATACAGGGAATATTTCCGCCTTTGGCCAGTGGTTGTGCAGGGTTTCAAGAAGGGGCAGAAGAAGGGACTTGTCGCCCAGCAGGTCGATCTTGTTCGCCACCACAAAGACCTTGCGTTCTTCGGCGGCAATGGGTTCAAAGAGCGAGGAAAGATCTTTTTCAAGGTAGGCCGGTTTCCTCGCGTAGAGGTCGGCGTCAATTATCACAACCAGCACATCGGCCCCTTCCATGGCCTGCCAGGCAGACTGGAGCATGAAGCGGTTCATTTTCCCGCGCATCTGGTGAATGCCGGGGGTATCCATGAAGATGACCTGGGCGTCCTTTTCAGACAAAATGCCCGTGATCTGGTTGCGGGTGGTTTGCGGACGCGGCGAAACAATGGCCACCTTCTGCCCGACATAGCTGTTCAATAGGGTTGATTTTCCGGCATTGGGCGGCCCCATGAGGGCAACCCAGCCGCAACGGAAGGAGGGTTTGTTCATGCATTGGCGCTCCTGTGCGCCGTATCGCCAAGAATGCGAAAGAGTAAAAGGTTATCCCGCGCCCCGTGGGGTTTCCCGGCCACGGTCACGACTCGGTACTAAATCATATCAGGCAAGACCCACCACTGGCAAGAGCGGCCCAAGGCTGTACCCGGCCGGGGTGGCGCTTACGACAAAGGGCCAGGCCTCAACCCCCTGGCGCAGCGAATCGTAAAAAAGCGCGGCGTAGACCGGGTCCACATAATCTGCCGGGGCAAAGCACAGGGCGTCGGCCCGTTGCACACAGTAGAAAAAGGCGGCTCTTTCGCCCTTTTTCACCAGCCCGGTCAGGGTGTGCAGGTGTTTTTGCCCACGGGTGGTGGGCGCATCGGGAAAGGCGGCCACCCCGTCTTCCACCAGAGTCACGTTTTTGCACTCCACCCACAGGGGCGGCAGGCCCGGCCCGGTCAGCAGGGCGTCAATACGCGAATCGCCGCTTCGGGCCTCCGACCGGAAATGGGTGTAGCCCGCGGCAAAGGGCAGAGCCTTTGCCTCGAAGGCGGCTTTCAGCAGCCTGTTGGGCACAAGGGTGTTCACGCCCACCCAGCCGTGGGCCGGAATATCGGCGTACAGCCCGCCTTCCTCCCTCTCGTGCGCTGGCGTCGCGCAGGGAAGGCCCGGCGCAAGAATACGCGCATTGTTCACCAGTTCCAGAGTGTATTTGAGCTTGCGACCGGGCGAGGCCGCCGGGGACACAAGCACCGGAAAGCCCTCGCGCACAAGGCCGAGCATGGAACCGGAATTGTTGGTGTGCGCGACATGGGTTTCGCCCCCGCGCTCGAAATACACGAAAAACCGTTTTTCCCTCCGGAGAAAACGGCCCACAAGGCAGCCTTCCGGCTGAAAAAGAAGGGGGAGGGTTTCCTTGCCCCTGTCAATAAAGACTTGCAAATTTGCCATTATAGGATAAAAAAAATGCATTCCTGCTTTCAGGGGAATTTACACGGGAAAAAGAAACTGCTAGAGCAATAGTGCTTTCCATATTCGCTCCGATGCTTCTCACCACTGCGCATTCGTCATGTTCCATGGAAAATGCCTCACGGAGTAATAGCCAAAAGCCACGGGACAGGCAAGCGGCAACGCCGCGCCTGCCTGAACAATCGCGTCAAGCGGTTTTTTGAGTTTTTTCAGCGTTTTTTTAATTGCCAGCCCACAGGGAGAAGCAACATGATTCTAGCGGACAGGGTCAAAAACATACGTTCCTCCGCCACCTTGGCGGTAAGCGCCAAGGCGCAGGAACTGAAAGCGCAGGGCAAATCCATCTTGAGCCTTTCCGTTGGCGAACCGGACATGAGCACGCCGGAGTATATTTGCGAAGCGGCCAAGATTGCCATTGACGCGCGGCTGACGCGGTACACCCCTGTTCCGGGCAGACCAAGCCTGCGGACAGCGGTGGCCGGGTATTTCGAGCGGTTTTACGGGGTACGGCCGGAAAAGGAAAATATTGTCATCTCCAACGGGGGCAAGCACAGCCTGTACTCCATTTTTCAGGCTCTTCTGAATCCGGGCGATCAGGTCATCATTCCCGCGCCCTACTGGGTCAGCTTTCCCCCCATGGTGGAACTGGCCGGGGGCAAACCCACGATAATCGACACCACCCCGGAAAACGATTTCAAGGTTACAGTGGAGGATCTGGAGCGGAACTTCACGCCCAAAACACGGATAGTTGTTCTCAATTCCCCCTCCAACCCCACAGGCGCGGTCTACAGCCAGAAGGAAATGGACGCCATTGCCCGCTGGGGCGTGGAAAAGAACATTGTCATCCTTTCCGATGAAACTTACGACAGGCTGGTGTTCAGCCCCAACGAGCCTGTCAGCCTTTCCCCGTGGTGGGAAAAGCACCCGGACAACTTTGTCATCAGCGGCGGGTTTTCCAAGGCCTTTGCCATGACCGGGTGGCGCGTGGGCTACACCCTTGGCTGTATTGACCTTGTCAAAGGCATCACCCGCATGCAGGGGCAGTCCACGTCCAACGTGTGTTCCATTGCCCAGGCAGCGGCCCTTGCGGCCCTTTCCACCGAAGACTTTTCCACGGTAGAGGATATGCGCAAAACCTTTGAGCGCCGCCGCGACCTTGTCTACGGCATTTTGAGCACCTGGGAAGGGGTGGTCTGCCCCAAACCCCAGGGGGCCTTTTACATATTCCCGGATGTGAGCGCCCTTTTCACCAGCGAATACTCCGATTCCGCCTCCCTCTGCACCATGCTGCTCTCTGACGCGGGCGTGGCGCTGGTGCCGGGCATTGCCTTTGGCAACGACAACTGTGTACGTATTTCCTTTGCCGTGAGCGACGAGGTTATCATTGAGGCCATGGATAAGATGCGGAAAGCCCTGTACAGATAATTATTTATTTATTTATTTCAGCGCTGGTATAGCAAAAAACTTCGGGGAGCGGACTCCCCGAAGTTTTTTATGGAGGATTGCACTCTCCTGTTTTGCCGGGGGGAGGGAAGATCCTTTGTTTGGTGGAGGTTGTGCGTGCTGATGAAGGTTGTTCATTCTGCGTAGTTGGGTGCCCTCCGGGCGGGGGAAAGGGGCCTGTTAGGGGCGTGCCGCCCCTTCTGAGGCCCCTTTCCAAACCCCCAAACAACCCCTGC
>JGI994J12354_10001212_pt1 | contig 26192 bp, 24 predicted proteins | sample IntmicLarv3ML3BL_FD_12354 | JGI IMG/M metagenome (IMG submission 12354)
CCTCCCCCGTACCCCCTCCCTCCTTATCCCGTATTGGCAGGGAATGGGCGAAGGAGGGAGAATAGCTGTTTTTCATGGGCGGCAGCCCCTGAAAAGACCACCGGGCCAGCACCCGCCCTGCTTGAGCAGGCTGAAACAAAACAGGCTTCAACCGGGGGTGCAGGGGAATCATTCCCCTGCCGGGGGTTTGGGGGCAGAGCCCCCAAAAAACTTGATCATACGAAAAAATACCCAAGAAAAGGACGCGCACCATGCCACGGCGTGAGAACATACAGACAGTAATGATACTTGGCTCCGGCCCCATTGTGATAGGTCAGGCCGCAGAGTTTGACTATTCCGGCACCCAGGGCTGCAAGGCTCTGAAGGAAGAGGGCTGCCGGATAGTACTGCTCAATTCCAACCCTGCAACGGTGATGACCGACTGCGCGTTCAGCGACCGCACCTATATGGAACCCATGAACGTCTCCATGGCGGCAGCAATAATACGCAAGGAAAGACCGGATGCCTTGCTGCCCACCCTGGGCGGGCAGACGGCCCTGAATCTGGCAATGGAACTGCACAGGGACGGGGTTCTGGAAGAATGCGGGGTGGAAATTATCGGAGCAAAGCCAGAGGCCATTGAACTGGCGGAAAACCGGGAGCGCTTCAGGGATGCCATGCGGGAAACAGGCCTGGACCTGCCCAAAAGCGGGCTGGCTGAAACTCTGGCAGAGGCGCGGGCCATTGCCAGGGAAATTGGCTTTCCGGTGATAATACGGCCCTCGTATACCCTTGGCGGCACTGGCGGGGGCATAGCCTATAATGCCGAAGAATTTGGCGATATGGCAGTAAGGGGTATAGAGGCTTCCCCCATCGGGCAGATTCTGGTTGAAGAATCGGTTCTTGGGTGGAAGGAAATGGAGCTTGAGGTAATAAGGGACTGCGCTGACAATGCCATTGTGGTTTGTGGCATAGAAAATTTCGACCCCATGGGCGTGCATACGGGCGATTCCATAACCGTGGCGCCCATTCAGACCCTTTCCGATGTGGAATATCAGGCCATGCGGCAGGACGCGCTGGCCGTGGTTCGCACAATCGGGGTGGACACGGGCGGCTGCAATATTCAGTTTGCCATTGACCCGAAAACAGGCAGGCGGGTGGTTATCGAAATGAACCCCCGTGTTTCGCGCTCGTCCGCCCTGGCTTCAAAGGCTACCGGCTACCCCATTGCCAAGGTGGCGGCAAAGCTGGCCCTGGGCTACAGGCTTGATGAACTGCGTAACGACATCACAGGCACCTCCGCCTGTTTTGAGCCGGTAATAGATTATTGTGTGGTCAAGGTGCCGCGTTTCAATTTTGAAAAGTTTAGTGGAACCGAGGCGACCCTTGGCTTTCAGATGCGTTCCGTGGGCGAAACCATGGCCCTTGGCGGCAATTTTTGCGAGGCCTTGCAAAAGGCCTTGCGCGGGCTTGAAACCGGGCTTGATGGCCTGCAAAGCATACAAGAGCGCGGCAATGCCAATGGAATGGCAAGGCTTGAGGCGGTGCGGGAGCAGCTGTATACAACCGGCCCACAGCGCCTTCTGTATTTGTACGAGGCGTTGAGCCTTGGCATGAGCCCGGAAGAGGCCCGGAAGATCACCCGCATAGACCCCTGGTTTATCTTGCAACTGCAAATGATTATTGAAGGGGAAGGGCTGGTAACAGAAAGCCTTGCCCGTGCCGTTCGGAATTTTGCCGCGCAAGACGCCTCCGACCCGGCAAAAGAGCAGGAATCGCACCAGTGTTTGTCGAAACTCTTGCGGCGTGTCAAGGCTCTTGGGTTAAGCGATGCCCGCATTGCCCACCTGCTTTCTCCTGCCTTGCCTGATTTGGATGCTGACGCCCCCTTTGTGCGGGACTTGCGCAGACAGGTGGGGGTGGAGCCTCTCTTCCGCTGTGTGGATACCTGCGCGGGCGAGTTTGCCTCAAGCACGCCCTATTATTATTCCACCTACGATGCCGACCCTTCCTTTCCTGCTGAAAAGGCCCCTGCCAGGGGGCATGGGCCCGGCAATAGCACACTCCCTGCCAAAGTCCTCATTCTGGGCGGCGGGCCAAACCGCATCGGTCAGGGGGTAGAATTTGACTACTGCTGCGTGCAGGCCTGCTTTGCCTTGCGCGAGCTTGGCATAACCACCATTATGGTCAATTCCAACCCGGAAACGGTCTCTACAGATTATGATACGGCAGACATCTTGTATTTTGAGCCTGTTACCACGGAAGATGTGCTGGCTGTCTGCCGGGCCGAAAAACCGGACGGCGTGATAGTGCAGTTTGGAGGGCAAACCCCGCTGAACATTGCCGCCGAGCTTGAGCAGGCCGGGGTGCCCATTCTTGGCACGCGGCCTGCCAGTATTGCCATGGCTGAAGATCGTGAAGCTTTTGGCACGCTGGTCGATCGCCTGAATATTCCCCAGCCCGCGAGCGGCATGGCCTTTAATGAAGAATCCGCCTGCCGGGTGGCCCGTGAAATTGGCTACCCGGTCATGGTGCGCCCTTCCTTTGTGCTGGGCGGCAGGGCCATGCGTATCATCCATAATGAAAACGAATTACGGGAATATGTTAACGCCAGGGAAGAAGGCACCTTTCTTGACAGCCGTTCTCCCATTCTTGTTGACAGGTTCCTTGAAGACGCCATTGAGGTGGATGTGGACGCTGTTGTGGACAAGCGCCGCGTGACCGTGGCTTCTGTGCTGGAGCATATAGAGCAGGCAGGTATCCATTCGGGCGATTCCTGCTGCTCTGTACCAACGCATACCCTGGATGAAAAAACCCTCGCCACCATTCGTGAATACACGGTAAAACTGGGTCTTGGCCTTGGCGTTATCGGTCTTTTGAACGTACAGATGGCTGTGCATCAGGGCACTGTGTATGTGATTGAAGCCAACCCCAGGGCCTCGCGCACGGTTCCCTTTGTCTCCAAGGCCACAGGAAGAAATATTGCCGGCATTGCCGCCACGGTCATGGCGGGCCTTTCGCTGGAAGAAGCGGGCTTTACCAAAGAGCCGCCCGTCTCCTGGTATGCGGTGAAAGAGGCTGTGCTGCCCTTTGACCGTTTCCCCGGTACAGCCATTGAGCTTGGGCCGGAAATGCGTTCCACCGGCGAGGTCATGGGTATTGACCGCCATTTTGGCATGGCCTTTCTCAAAGCGCAGTCCGCCGCCGGAACGCCCATTCCCTATTCCGGCAATGTGGTGCTGACCGTGACCGATGCCGACAAGCGCCCCCTTGTGCCTTTGGCCCAAAGCCTTGCCGCACTGGGCTTTGTGCTCTACGCCACACCCGGCACCAGGGCTGTTTTGGAAGAACATGGCATTTCTGCGAAACTTGTGGTGAAAATTGGCCCCCTGCGCCCGCATTTGCTTGATTTCATCCACAACGGGCAGGCCGCCATGATAGTGAACACGGTCAGCGGGCCAGCTTCCGCACGCGATGCCACCACTATTCGGGAACTGGCCCTGTCCCGCCGGGTCACGCTCCTTACCACGCTTTCGGCCTTGCGCGCTGCCGTGGAAGGGCTGGAAACGCGGAAAACCCAGAAGCGCAACGTGGCGCCCCTTCAAGAATATTATGCGGAAAATACTCTCGAAAACCAGCAATAACCCTGTGGCATCCATTCCATGACAAGCAGCACTATTCGCAATGAGACAACCGAGCTACGCCTTCTTTTTGAAGTTGTTCAGGCGTTGGAAGGCGTTTCGGCTATTGGCGACCAGTTGCAGGACGCCCTGACCCTGATGGCCCGCCATACGGGCATGATGCGCGGAACCCTGTCCCTGCTTGCGCCCAATGGTCGTGATATTGTGGTGGAAGCCGCCTACGGGCTGAAACAGTCGCAAAAAAAGCTCGCGCAGTATGTTGTGGGTGAAGGGGTCACAGGCAAGGTCATAGAAACGGGCACGCCCATGGTTGTCCCACAGGTTTCAGAGAGCCCCCTTTTTTTGAACCGCACAGGGGCCCGCGACCTGCACAAAGAAGAAATATCCTTTATCTGTGTTCCCATCATGCTGGAAGGCAGGGCCGTGGGCGCTCTTTCGGCTGATCGCCTTTTTGCGGACTCTGTCAGCCTTGATGAAGACATGCGCCTTTTGCGGGTGATTTCTTCTCTTGTCGCCAGAGCGGTGAAAAACCGTCTGGATGTGCATTCCATGCAAATGGCTGTGGTAGAAGAAAACCGCCGTCTGCAAACCCTTGTGCACGGCAAGTTTCATATGGACCCTATGGTGGGCTCGTCTGCTGCCATGCAAACCGTTGTGGAAGAAATGGCGCAGGTGGCCAATTCGGGCGCAACCGTGCTCCTTCGCGGAGAAAGCGGTACAGGCAAAGAACTTGTCGCCAGCCTTCTTCATGCCAACAGCAGCCGCGCCGGGCGGGCCTTTGTGAAGGTAAATTGCGCGGCCCTGCCGGAAAACCTTGTGGAGAGCGAGCTTTTTGGCTACGAGCGCGGGGCCTTCACCGGGGCTGTGGGCACCCGCAAGGGACGCTTTGAAATGGCTCACGGGGGAACGCTTTTTCTGGACGAAGTGGGCGACATGACCCAGTTGACGCAGGCCAAGCTCCTTCGGGCCATTCAGGAAAGGGAATTCGAGAGAGTGGGCGGCACGGAAACCCTGCGGGTGGATGTGCGCCTTGTTGCCGCCACCAACAGGGACCTCGAAGCTATGGTCAGCCAGGGAACCTTCCGGCAGGACCTCTATTACCGCCTCTGCGTTTTTCCTATTCTCCTTCCGCCATTACGCGAACGGCGGGATGACATCATGGCCCTGACCACCCATTTCATCGACAAGCTGTGCGCGCAGAACAAGCGAACGATTTCCAGCATCACCCCCCAGGCTACCCGCAGGCTTGTGGCCTATGGCTGGCCGGGAAATATTCGCGAACTGGAAAACGCCATTGAACGGGCCATTATTATTTGCGGCGACGATGGCGTCATAGATGTGCGGCATCTGCCGCCGTGGTTGCAGCACGAGGTTTCGCCTGACGCCCTTGCCCACGGGGTCGAATATGCCATGGGAGAGAATGCTTCGCTGGATGAGGCCTTGAACACCCTGGAAAAACGCCTGATGGTGTCGGCCCTGGAAAAAACAGACGGAAACATGCTGAAAGCCGCAGGAAGACTTGGCATTACAACGCGCATCATGGGCCTTCGCATGAAAAAACACGGGCTGGATTACAGGGAATTCAGATAATTGTCTGTTCGAGCGTGTTCACACAACGGTCTTTTTGCCCTCTGGCGGCATTGGAAAGCCTTTTTATTCCAGCCGAGTACGAGAAGAGTACACTCCTTCCATAAAAATGTTTTCCGCCTTGCCAGAGAACAAAAATCCTCTTTGTGTGAACAGGCCCTGGAGCATTTTCACTTAGAGCATTTTCACTTTGAAAATGCTCTGACGGACGATGGCGCGAGCCTCGTCCGCGCAAACGAGGAGTAGGCGAAATTCATTTTCGCCGCCCACTTCGAGTGCAGCGTTTCAGCCTTACAGGCCCTGGCCCGCCTGGAACGCCAGGAGAAAAACTACAGCTTGGTATACAATACCGCTCTTTCGCAGATAAAGTACATAAACGACAAGAAGGCCTGCCATGCCCTTCCTGTCGTTTTTTTATTTGTTATAAATTTACCAACTATTATGCCAAGTTACTCCCTGCTTCCCCTTGCCCGGCTCTCTTGGCATTCCGCTTGCTTTTCCTCTCCCCATAGCCCGCAGAGCTGTGGCAGGCACAGCGCGGGGTTTTGTTCCTGTACGGCACCTGAGTGCCAGAACTATAAGGAGAGCGGGTATGAATGCCGCCGATACAGCTTTTTTGCTCATATGCAGCGGGTTGGTTTTTTTTATGATTCCGGGTCTGGCGCTTTTTTACGGCGGTTTGGTGCAACGTCGCAATATTCTTTCGACCAGTATGCACAGCTATATTCTTTTGGGCCTGGGGAGCGTGGTTTGGGCTGTTATCGGGTATTCCCTTGCCTTTGGTGGCGACGCCGGCAGCCTGATCGGTGATTTACGGTTTTTCATGTTGCGTGGCGTGGGGCTTGAGGTCAAGGAAGGGCTCACCATTCCCCACATGCTCTTCATGATCTTTCAGTGCATGTTTGCCTGCCTGACGCCCGCCCTCATTTCCGGGGCCTATGCGGAGCGCATCAAATTCCCGGCAATGGCGCTGTTTTCTGTACTGTGGATTCTGCTCATCTATGCGCCCATGGCCCATTGGGTATGGGGCGGAGGCTGGTTGATGGAGCTTGGCGCTCTCGATTTTGCTGGCGGCGCTGTGGTGCATATGAGTTCTGCTGCAGCGGCGCTGGCGTGCGCCCATGTGCTTGGGCCACGCCTTGATCTGATACAAGGCACCACCGCTCCCCACAATTTGCCCTTTACCCTGTTGGGCGCGGGTATCCTTTGGGTTGGCTGGTTTGGCTTCAACGCGGGCAGTGCCCTTGCGGCCAATGGACTGGCTGTCAACGCCTTTACCACCACACAACTGGCAACGGCTGCGGCCATGCTGGGCTGGCTGTTAGTAGAAATTGCCATTTCGGGCAAGCCCACATCCTTTGGGGCCGCCTCAGGGGCCTTGGCTGGCCTTGTTTCAATCACGCCAGCAGCGGGCTTTGTTACTCCGGGGGCTTCGCTTCTCATTGGCTTCGGCGGCGGTGTGCTTTGCTATGGGGCTGTATTGATGAAGAATCGCCTTGGTTATGACGATGCTCTTGATGTGGTGGGCATTCACGGCATTGGCGGCACCTGGGGCGCGCTTGCCACCGGGATATGGGCTTCAGCGGCTGTTAACGGGGTAGACGGGCTCTTGTATGGCAACCCGGGGCAATTGGGCATTCAGGCCTTGTCGGTTGTGGCGACATGGGTGTTCAGTTATTGCGGTAGCCGCATTCTTCTCGCCCTGGTAGGCGTTGTCACCCCCATACGGGTTTCTGAAAACGAAGAAATTAACGGGCTGGATTTGAGCGAACACAGCGAACGCGGCTATCAATTTTAACAGGCTGGGCCTCAACACGGAGCGAATACAATGAAAAAACTGGAAATGATTATACGGCATTCATGCCTTGAGGCTGTCAAGATGGCGTTGCTTGAGCTTGAAATACATGGGATGACCATTTCGGAGGTCAAGGGCTTTGGCAGGCAGGGAGGGCACAAGGAAATTTACCGGGGCCGCGAGTTTACCGTAGATTTTTCGCCCAAATTGAAGCTTGAAATTGCCCTGGAAGATGCACTGGTCGACCCTGCCATCAGGGCTGTATGCGACACCGCGGCTACTGGCGCCGTGGGGGATGGAAAGATTTTTGTGATCCCTCTTGAAAATGTTGTGCGCATACGGACAAGAGAGCAAGGGGAAGAGGCGCTGTAGGCATTCACGCAACAAGGGGGAGAATGGCTTCTCCCCCTTGGTTTGATGACAATTTGTAAAGGCAGGCTCACTCCGCCGCGTAAGCGCGGGCAGGGTTGCCGCCTGGGCCTTCGCGGCGTGCTGCTGCCAAAGAAAACTTTTTCAGCAGCCCCACGAAGGAGCTCACAGGCAGTGCATTATGACCATGCCCCGGCCTGACCTTGCCTTATTTGTGACACAATTTACAGTTTTTGAGCAACTTAAGCTTTTCAGCATCATTTTCCGCGTTTTTGTAATGGCAGTCCAGGCAGGTTTGATGCTGGGGTTCCTTGCGCTTGTGGATTGCCTGATAATAGGAGTTGATGCTTTTGGCCTTTTGACCAAACTCATCATGGCAGCCTGCTGTCGCACAGGAACGATAGTCTTCCTTGCCCTCAACCGCATGATGGCAAGTGCTGCACTCGACGGTTCCATGGGTAGCGTGATTGAACACAACCTCTCCCTTGCTGCCTCTGGCCATTTTGAGTGCTTCCGCCGGGGCCGCAGGCCTTTCCGAAGCAATGCCCGGAAGGGCTAAAGCCAATCCCAAAATACAAATACAGAAAAGTAGTCGTTTACTCATTGGAAGAAACCTCCGAACTACGGATTGGACCGCCTGTGAAGCTCGTGTTTCAGGGCTGTCCGGTTAATAAAAGCTGATGCCCATTTGTTGAAGCAGCGCACCATTGAAAACATGCATCTGCCTTGCATGAATTACCTTGTAGCCCGGCGATTCAAAGCAGCAGCAAATGGGACTTGTGAACAAGGGCCTCGCCAGGGTTGCGGAGCGGCCCCTCACAGAACCGCCCTTGACCCGCATAGAGCCCTTTGCACACGACATGGACTATTGGGCCTTTTTTGGCCGACCTTTTTCAAAATAAACAGCATGCCCTGGATTGGCGTGGCACACATCACATTCTTTCATTTTGCCTGTTTTTTTGTTCAATGCGGTGAATTTTGGTTTTTTAAGAGCCTTTTTACTGTCAAGTTCCTTTATGGATGGATGGCATTTGTTGCACAGCTTTTCAGGCGCATCAGCTGTTCCAAGGTTGAACTGGCCTTGCATGGTAAGATGGCAGCCATAGCATTCGGCATAATGGTCATTATGGCTGAAAGTTACTGATGCCGGCAGTTTTTGGCGTGAAGCCCAGGGAACTTCCTTGCCTTTGCTGACATATTGGTCTATAAACTGTTTTTCCGCAGCATAGGCGGCCTTTTCTGCTGCTGTCGCCTTCTTTCCAGGTTCGGTTGTCATAATCTCTTCATGACATCCCTCGCAGGATTCAAGGGCAGGAAAGCCTGTAAAGGTGCCGTCTTTTTTAAAGCTGTGACAGTCAAGGCAGGCAGCAGCCACTTTATCCTGGCTGGTATGAATTTCATGGCTGAAAAAAAACAGCGGCGTTGTCTTGCTGTGTCCGTGACTAGGGAAAATCGACCAGCCAAGCAGCAATACCGCCACTACGCAGACTATACGCGAGCTGGCAGAAAGAACGCTTTTTGGCAAAGCCGTTATACATTTTGCAAATTCTGTGTTTTTCTCCATAGCCTTTTCCTCGCACTGGGTTAAGGGAACATTGTTTACGGCTTCGCAGACAGAAGCCAGTATATCTTCAACAAAAAGTTGAAATTCGGAATCAGCGTACCTTGCCGCAACGGTTGCGCTGTTACGGCAAGGTACGGCGTTCCAATAGGCAAGGGTGAACCTACAGGAATATCACAGAACCCGTTGGGAAATCGGCATCAGAAATGGGTGGCTGCCGCGCATTCCGGGTGGCAACCAGGCAACAATAAACCGTCCAACTATCTGATCAAAATTTCCGACCTGATTCGATGCGATACGAGACCTTACCAAACATAAATTTGGACACTGTGCCCTGCCAGAAGGACTGCTAATCACCAGCAGGGCACAGTGTTTCTGCGGGAAGTTCAACCCACAGAAAGTCCAGACTGATAGTCACTGTTGCGAACAGTGCCCACAGGGCAAGCCGAACGCTTGGCCACATGCTCAACAGTAGTCCAAACGCAGTCTTCGATATCGCTTTTCTTTTTACCGTGATGAGCCATCACAATAAGATCCGCCTGATTGTCAGAGGCATACTTCAGTATTTCCTCGTAGGGAGTGCCTACACGTATTTCAATTTGATAATTGTCATACGCGCTCATGCGGGAAATATACTTTTTCTGCATTAACTGCCGTGCCTCTTCAAGATCTGACGTCGATCCGGTGGAAGTGTCGAGGGAATGAAAAAGATAGAGTTTCGCGTCGTATTTTTGGGCGGTTGCACAGGCCAACTGGAAAGCGGCATCCGCACGCTTTGAAAAATCTGTACAGAATACTATGTTGGAAAGACCCTGTAACCAGTTGGTGCAATGCTTGTTGACAATAAGAACCGGACACCGCGCAGAGCGGGCCACTCTTTGAACGGTATTCCCGATTATTTCTTTCTCATGGGCAGACACGGAGTCGAAGCCCTCAGTATCCACAGCCCCCATGACAATGAGGTCTATCTCTTTCTGGCGAGCGAAGCGGAGAATTTCAGTAGCAGGAACCCCGACAGCGAGCTGAGTAAGCACTTTCTCTTCAGCAATACTGGCGAGTTGTTTTTCGTAAATACCCTTCAGCTCATCTTCGACCCAAGCTATGTAATCAAGATCCGCAGTAACGGTTTCTCCTGATTTCAAATCTGTCACCGCATAGCTGAAGCCGCGATAAGGCAAACCAATAACATTGAACAGATACAGTTGTGCCTCGTTTTTAAATGCCAGTTCAAAGGCCACTTTGGCTGCATTATCGCAGCACTGTTTCGCAGTTGTCACAAAAAGGATTCTCTCAGACATTGTCCACCTTCCTGATTGTAGAAGTGTTCATCACTGCCTGGGCCAGCAGTCCCATGGCTCCACTGTAACTAACCTGCATATAGCATAAGCAAAAAAGTATTAGTCTTTTTTGCAGGTCAAAACACTCTGGTACAACGGAAATAACGCTTTGCTGCCTTTCTGTATTGGGCATCATTTACGCAATGCGTTCATAATCCTCTCTTATCCCTTCTGCTGATGGCATCCTCCGCAGTGCGTTACCCCTCTGGCCTCTTCTTTGTGGCAGTTTATACACTGCTGATGATAGGCCCGCATGAGTGGTGTGCCTTTTGACGAAACGACCGCATGGCATTCCGAACAGGGCGTGCCTGCGGTCATGTCATCCAAATCCTGCTTGCCTTGTGCATCTACTCCGTGATGGCAAGTCGCGCATTCTTCAATCTTTGCCTTCTCGTTATGCGCGTCATGGCCAAATATCGGAGACTGGCGAGAGCGTTGGGTAAAAACATCTGACTCGATAAAGGCCACACTCTCCTGGGAAAAGACAGGGCTTGCCCCAAAGGAGACCACAAACAGGAATATGGCCATGCATGTGATAAATGTATAGAGTGATTCAGTTCCATGTTTTTTCATGTGTTACCTCCCCTCGGCAATCAGAACGGCCTATTCCGTCCGGGTTTTTTCCATTAACTCATAAATCAGATCGCCAAGAAATTTGGTGTGCATGTCAAGCCCGTAATGCTTGATAATATCGTCAAGCCCGCCGTGACAGTTGTGGCAGGGGGTCACTACATATTTCACACCTGGGCCAGCAAGCTGGTCAGCTTTGGCTTTATTTCCGGTTACACGCACACCCTTGAAAGGAGGCCCGCAGTTAATCACCCCGCCGCCCGCGCTACAACAGATGTTGTGCTCACGGTTGGGGGTCATTTCAACAACATTTTCGCAAAGCATGTGAGTTACTTCGCGTAATTTATCCATCAAGCCGTACCCTCTGATAATATTGCAGGGGTCATGTACAGTTACCGGCTCCTGGAACTTTTCAGGAATGCGGATTTTGCCCGTGGTCAACAGTTCCCAGAAGAAATCCACAGAATGGACAACCGGCACCGGCCAGTCTTTGAAACCGAGCCAGCGATTCCCGACATCGTATACAGACCGGAAAGCATGCCCGCATTCTCCCATGACTATGCGCTTGACCTTGAGCCTCTGGGCTGTTTCATAATGGCAGCGCTTGACCCGCCCCATAACTTCGTTATCCCCGATAAACATGCACATGTCGCTGTTATCCCAACCGGGAGTGGCGGGCATTGTCCAGTCAACTCCTGCCTCATGCATAATGGCCGCAGCCTGATAGATAAGCTGGGTGCGGAATTTTGGTTCGGGCGCGATTACCGAATAGAGAATATCCGCCCCCTCTTTATCAAGGGGAATGCGCATTTGGGGAAATTCTTCACGGGCTTCGTCTTCCTGCCACATAAGGCTGTCAATCCATTCATCTTCTTTCACCCACATCTGGTTCATCACGCTCGCGTGACTGTGAGCCGTATCCAGAATATATGTGGGGACAACGCCAAGCAGAAAACAAAGGCGGCGTACAAGACTGGTTATGTAGCCCGTGTCAATGCCCAAGGGACAGTAATGAACGCAGCGCTTGCACATATTGCATTCTGTGTATGCGATTTGCGCCATTCCATAAATTTCTTCAGGGGAAACATTGCCCTTGCAGCGCAACAGCTTCCACATGGTTTGATCCATTTTGCCAATCGGCGTGTATGAAGGGTCGTCAGGGTGCGACAGGCTGAAGTGACAAGCCTGCGCACACATGCCGCACCGCATACAGGTTTCATAATATGCCTTGAGGCGGGCACTGGCTTCCCCTTGCGTAACCTGGACAAAAGCCGCCTTGATTTTTTCCGGTGTAAGATTGGCTACACCTTTGACCAGATTGCCATCCTCGATTTTCCGTTCTGAAATACCCATATCTTTCTCTCCATGAAGTAGCGGTTATTGCGTAAGCCTGTTTCTTTACTACCAGTCCGGGCAATTACGCACCCCGCCAAATTCGGAACCCATGTAGGCACGGGTGAGCGGAGCAAGCAGAGCATGGGAAAGACGGGTAAAGGGAATGGCTATAAGTACTGCTATGCCCGAAAGCACATGGACAAGTGACATTACAAGAGCGTCGCCTATCTGCATTTTAGCAAGGAAAGCCGACAGGAAGAGAACGAGGAGAAGCCCCAGAACCAGCCAGTCTTGGGAACCGGAAACATAGCGGGTGCAGGCATTTGCAAGCCGCCGTGCTATAAAGAAAACACAGCAGGCAAGGGCCAGAAGAGTCAGCGGGTCAACAATGGATTCTGGCAGTTTCCACAGGGAAATTCCGAAAGAATAATCCCACAGCACAACATGCGCCGGGGCAAAAATGGCCAGACACAAAAAAGAGATGTGAAAAAGGAAAGTGGCGACTGTCAGGCCCGGGTTTTCTTGCCAGCCCAGCGTGCCGAAGGGGATCATCCATTTGCCAATGGAACGAAAAGAATAGCGGGTGTTCATGTAGGCAACGGCATTCATTTCCTTTTTTTTGGCAAGGCTAATGATTGAGCTCACCCGCCATATGGAGCCGACTATAAAGACTGTCCAGGCGACCCAGGCTAATGGCCCGATTGCAAAATTGTACACTGTCTGTAGCATGGTACTCTCCTCGAAGGTGGTTCATCCGGGCACAGTGGTGGCCACAGGAAGTTATGCAATTTCACCAAGGGGCAATACTATTCTCACAAAGGCGTTGTTTTGAATGCCCTTGAGGAGCACCTTTTGGTTGTCGCTACTGAATACCGGAGGCCATGCCTTGGTAAAGGACTCTTTCACAAGCTTATTGTCCACAAGGTAGGTCATGGCGCCACTTTTATCGCGTACTAGTGCGGCAACATGCGAGCTGTCCGGGCTGAAAACCGGCTTCCAGGCCATATCCCACGACCCCTGCCAGACATTTCCATCCACAAGGATTCGAAAATCGACGTTGGCATGGCACGCCAGGGCCGCAGCCCGTGCTCCCGAAGGAGACAGCGTCAGGTCGGTAATAACCGGGAATGTGGCTTGCCAGGGGGTGTTATTTTTCGCAACGGTAAATTTTCCGTATTCCGGCGCGACAATGGCCCAAAGATTGTTGCCGTCTTCGCTCCATTGCTGGTTCATGCACTGGTAATACACAGGAGCCCAAATAAAGGCCTCATCCGCAACCATGCCCCATCGACCGCCTGTCCTCGCAGGAGCGACAAGAGCGCCGGTGGCAGGATTGAATGCGGGCGCCCAGACACATCCAAAGCGTTTTTTCCAGGGAACGCCGTCAACAGCGATTGAATATTCTGTCTCGCTCAGGCGAACCTGCGCGGCCACCCTTTCACGCCCACGGTGATCAAAAACAGGTGTCCACACATTCATGAAAGAGGCATCCCAGGCCTGCGAATCCACGGCAACCGAGTATGCGCCCTTGCTGAATCCTTCCAAATCAGCCTGTTTCAGAGAGTTTACCTGCACTACGGCAGCGTTTCTGCTGCCATCGCTACTGAAGCTCATATCCGTGGCGTTTTCGAACAGGTTTTCCCAGACAACCCCGTCCACGCAAAAACCGTATTGCATATCCTGCTGTATGGACGCGCAAATTTGGCCCTCGTTGCCGAACCTGGTTCCCCAGGCAAAAGAAAAGCGCTCATCCCAAGGGGTACCATCAACAGCCAGGGTCCATTCATCGTCAAGCATAACCAGCGCAGTTAAACGCCCGTCAGGCGAAAATTTGGGCAACCAGGCCTTTTCAAAGGGCGTTTCCCATTCCGAATCATTTACCCTCAGGGTAAAGGATTCGTCTTCGCTTCTGATGATAGCGGCCAAAGTTTCTCCATCCGGGGAAGCATGGAACTCCTCTTGCCAAAGCCAATCTGGCCCCGGGTCAACGGAAGACAAAATAGTGCGCCTGCCCTTCTCCCAATCCCAGGCCTGCGTGTCCGGCGACAAATTATCAGGACGTTCCATGAACCCTCCTTATTGGAATTCCAATTCACCCTAGAAGATGCGGCACAACCATTCCCCTATGAACTGCCTTGGCGCCATGAAAAGTATGAGGTGCGCAATACTGTTGTCGTTAAATCATAGGAAAATATTTCCTAGGAGTCAACACGATTCAAGGATTTTTTTTCCTAACCAAGAAAAAAATTTTCCAAAAAAAAATGCCCCTCAAAGTGGGGGCAATACGTTTCCTCTACGGGCACATAGCCCGCAAATTGCACGAAGGGCTCCATGCGGGCGCGGGCGACCACGCCAGTGGTCGTCCAGCAAGGGAAGGGCAGGTCTGCACAGCCGAAGGAGTATCAGGCGTCAGAGCCTTTTGTCATTGGAAGAACTCAGGCCAAGTGCGTGCAGGGGGGTGAGGGTCGAAGCGGGCGGAGCCGGAGAGCATACCCTGTGGGCTTAATCAAATTTATCCGCTCCGGAGAAGACCGGGCATCCCCCACCCAGACTACTCATGGGCTGATGAAGAAGGAGAGGACAAATCATACTCGGACGAGGAAACAGCCTTCTCGCCGCCTCCTTCCTGTTCGGGCAGATCTGCTTCTTTTGGCTTGGTGAACATGTTATCCAGGGCCGAACTCAGAACCCTGTCGGGCGGAAGCCCAAGACCTTCACATAAAATGTAAAAATCGGAGAGCTTGATACCTGTCTTTCCGCGCAAGGTGTTGTTGATTTTTTTTTGCGGGTCATCATACCCGAGAACCCGATAGGTTTTTTCACCAAGACCCAAGTCGGACAGGCCAAGCTCATCTCGCCTGTCGTTGAGACGCTGCAAGATGAGTTCTTCAAGCTGATGCGCAACAGAGTGTACTGGCCGCGGTTTTTTGGTTGGTTCTGAAAGTTTCTTCATAGAGTACGGTATGGATCCTTTGGCTTTCCCTGTCAAAGGATCATTTATCCTCGTTTTTCAGTCAATTTTTTCCTGAAACCGGATTGCAGTCAAGGGAATTTGTCTTTTCAGAAAAAAAAATCCAGCAAAGCAGATGAGGTTCACGTCAGAGGATGCGGCAAGTCACCGATATTTCGCAGGGTAATTGCCCATTCTTCGATCAGCCGCAATTTTTTAGCCAAAAAAAACCGCCTCCGTTGGGCGGTTACGCTTCTCCACAGTGATTTGCCTGGGCGCTCTCCCGGCGCTGACAGGTGGCGGGGGCCATCGCTCGTACCCCCGTAAGGGCTTCGGACACAGTCTTTCTTGCCCGCAGCCCCGGTCAAACTGCATGGGTGATTGTTATGGCTCGCAACGGGCGGGAAAACCCCCTGACGGAAGGCAAGGCTTTCTGCTTACGCCCATTCCTCTTTGTGCGAACAATGAAAAAACCTGTTGCGCTCATTGCTATTGATACTGGGGTGGCTCGTCGGTTTCTTTAAAAGAATCAAATGCTTCCAGCGCTTTTGAGGAAGAAACTATGGCAGCGCCAGCATTTAACCCAACGGATATGCCCAAAACCTCCAGCAATTCTTCCCGGGTTGCCCCTGCTTCGGCCGCTGCTCTCGCATGCAGCGCAATGCATGTATCACACCGGGTTGTACTCGCAACAGCCAGGGCTACCAATTCACGCGTTTTGGGGTGCAGCGCACCATGAACTGTACCTGCCTGGTCAAGGTTGTTGATACAGTCCATGATTTTTTCATTGCCACGCGCCAGGTGTCCGATCGATTTCATTGCTTTTTTTGTTAATTCCATCCAGTTTACGCGCATGTCCTTCTCCTCAATTCATGGGAAAACAGGTTAGAAGCGTCTGATATTTTTCGACAGGAAAAAGCAAGATATCTCTTTCATGCCGCTCTCTCTGGATAAATTAAGGAGACGAACCTGCGCAGTGCAACGATGGAACAACACCACGAAAAGCCATTAATGCCGCATACCAACCAAATTTGGAGGCAGGGAACCTCTGTGTCAAAGAAAAAGATGAGCAACCCGGATCAACATGATGCCGACAAAGGGACGGAAGCCGGAAGCACGACGAGAATCTGGGGCAACAGGACAACGTGAACAGAAAAAGTATCTGCAATCAGGTGAATTGGAGGGTTCGTCCTGCTGGTGTGAAAAGGCACCAAAAGGAACCCGCGCCACACAAAAAGAAGAAGCGGAAAACGCCTGTTTGAAGCCATCGGCAACAGGAAAAAAATGTTCCGGAAGAGTGCACCTTCACACAATCCGCAGTGCTATGTGCAGGAAAATCAATTAGTGACATATGCCGTAAACAAAATTTACCTCTTTATCCGGTATATGTCAATAACAAAGGCCTGTTCTTTTTTGCGGGGCAAGACGAATCTGGCCGCACGGCTATGAATGCGGCCATTGTCGCCCACGGGGAATGCACTCATGGCCTCACACGGAAGGGAACAATTCGTGTCCTTCCAAGGCAATGGAACTTTGAAACGCTGCACTCGGAGTTGGCGGCGTGAATTTCGCCTCCTCCTCGTTTGCGCGGACGAGGCTCGCGCCATCGTCCGTTAGAGCCTTTTCAAAGTGAAAAGGCTCTAGGTCTCGTCTTCCAGGTCTTCATAGTACTCTTCGCGTCTTCTTTCGCATGCGTCCAGTTCCGCAATTTCTCCACGGCGTATCGCTTTTGTAATTATTTTTTCCTCCAGTGCCCTTTCAATGCTTTCACGCGCCATGTCCAGGTTGCCGTCAGGCAAGTCTTTTATAAAGCAATATTTTTCGCAGTACATGAGAAGGAGAAAGAGGCCCCCGGAAGCCATACAGGCCCCCTGGCCCGAATAGTCTTTGTATCTGTTGAGATCATCCCGGTTTATATGCTTCCACATGTCCCCGGTCGCCACCAGTTCATGCGCGATCTCATAGGGCTCTCTGTTTTTATCGAAGCCAATCCTTTCTACGAGCTTTCGCAGTTCGGACTGGTTCTTCATTATGCGTCTTCTTTTGCGAAAGGAAAGGCACAAATAAATGACTCCTGTCGCTACAACCAAAAAGATGACCACGGGTGATGCAAGGTCGATATTCATGTTTCCATCCACATTATTGGGCAGGGCAACTCACTGCCTGATGCTGGTTGGTGGTTCCGCCACAGGTCTCAAGGAGACAGGTCAGGGCCCACTTTGAAATGGCCCTACTTTCGCCGCTTCTTTTCATACAGGCTATAATAACTGTACTGCGAGGCTTCCTTCATGGCGTCCGGGATAAGCGGCGGGTCTGCTGAAGGGAGCAGGGAACGCTGCACTTCGCTCCGGATTTCTTCAGGCATGTTCTCGGGAAGACCCGCTTCCCGCTTCGACCAGGCGGCGCGAAGACGGGAAAAAGAACGATAGGGCGCGTAATCGAGCACCGGATTCCCGTCGCATAACAAGATACCAAGCCGCTGGCCCACGAGGGGCCAAAGGGTTGTTATGCGATTGTTGTCGCAACTTATGAAATCGATACTCGGCATGGCAAGGGGCGAAAGATCCTCCACCTTGTTGTCCGCGATATCAACATACACGAGAGGCAGACCGGCAAGGGGCGAGAGGTCGTCAAGGGCATTGCCCGCCACGCTCAGTGCCTGGAGCGTTGTGTTGCCCTGCAGGAAGGCGAGGGAAGTGATCGGCTTGCCCCGCGCCGACGATTCGGGCTTGGCGGAGAACCCCTCACAGCGAAAGAAGCGGAGGGGCGCCCCTCGCAGCGGCTCCAGATCATGGGCCGGAATACGCAGGCCATAATGCTGTATTGCGGGATTTCCCGGCAGATCACGGCCGCCAAGATCCACCTCCATGAGCGGCATGCCCCGTAACGGCGAAAGATCGTCAATTTTTGTGCCGCCCACAAGAAGGGTTGTCAGTGGCGCATTCCTGACAGGCTCCAGGGAAAGTACCGGATTTTTCGCGATATTCAGGTAGCGAAGCGGCATTTGACCCAAAGGGGAAAGACTGGTGATATTGTTGTCCATCACGTCAAGGTCGGTCAACAACAGGCCTTCCAGCGGCTCAAGGCTGACAAGACCCGCATTGCGCACGGCCACATGCTTGAGCGTCTCGTGGCCCTTGAGAAAGTCGAGGGTCTCCAGCCGGACATCACTGATGATGAACCCTGCCAACAGGCCGTTTTCTTCGTCAACAAAAAAATGCGCCCGCGAACCGGAATGCGGAACTATGGCCTCTATGCGCTTGCGTATTTCCTCTGCCTCTTGTTCGCTTTTTGCCCTTGTCTCTTGAAGGGCCGTGGCCTGTGGGTCGGTTTTCCAACCTGGCAGAGAGTCCGGGAGGAAGCTGTACCCAAGGAAGAGAGCCAACAGCACAAGTGCGCCCGCAAGAGAGGCGAAAAGCCGCGTGTACAGGGACGTCTGCGATACATGCCGAAGCGTTGCGACAAATTCGGGAAGAGTCGGACGCTCGCCAGGTTCGGTTTTGAGGGCCATGGAAACAAGGGCCGGCAAACCGCCGCGAATGGGCGGCCGCGGATGGAGCGACCGTGCGGCACGTTGCAGGCTTTCGGCAGCGCTGTCCGCGGCATGGGGAGGTTGTCCGTTCAAAATCTCCCAAAGAACAGCGCCCAGAAGAAAGACATCACTTGAAAAACCAACAAGCGTCCGCTCGTCGCGGGCCATTTCGGGCGACATATAGGCCGGGGTGCCGCCAGAGGCGGCGTCGCCGGGCAGGCCGCGTCCGCGCCCCGGATCAGGCAAGCGCGCCGCAAGGCCCCAGTCGGTCAGCCATACTTCCCCCCCCGGCCCCAAAAGCACGTTGGCGGGCTTGATGTCGCGATGGATGACCCCGTGGCTGTGCAGGCAAAAAACCGCCTCAGCCACCTTGGCGAGAATGGCGAGATTGGCTTTGCGCGAGCGTTCGCCTATGGATCGCGACCAGGGCACCCCTTCCACGCGCGGCATGACAATAAAGGGAACATCGTCCTGATCGACGCCAAGGTCAATTACCCCAAGCAGATGGGGGTGGGTAAACCCGGCGGCGAGCATTCCTTCGCGCAGAAAACGCGTTCGCATGGCCGGGTCAAAAGTCCATTCAGGGGACAGGCGTTTCAGGGCGACCAGCCTCCCGGTCGAAGCCTGTTTCCCCTCAAAAATTCTGCCGCCGCCGCCCTTTGCCAGCAGCGCCCCGATTTCATAGTCCAGATCCTCTTCGCCGTGCTTGCCAAGGCGCTTGCTCCGCACGGGCGGCAGCGGTTGTTCCTGGGCGTCGCCTTCCAGGCGCAGGGTCTGCGTGGCTGGTGGTTGGGCCGCCAGCACATCGCCCCAGAGCACCTCGATGGTGTCTGTCGGGCCTGCGTCGAGGGGCAGGAAAAAGAGCCCCGCAAGGGCCAAATCCGTGCTATCGTCCAGTTTCCCCGACATTTACCCCCCTCCGTTACCGGAAAGAACCCTTCGCAGGGCCATCATCTCCTCCTCCACCTCGGCATCGCTGGCCACAGTCATCCGTACGACCTTGCGCAAGTGGTCGCGAAAGCACGCATTGGCGCGGGTGATATGGTTTTCCACCTGTTTTGGCGTCAGGTTGAGAAATTCCGCCGACTCGGCGACAGTGGAGCGATTCGCATCCTGGGGCACTGGCAAGGTATGGCGTTCGAAAACCGTTGCCCAGTGTTCAAGCCCGCGTTCCGCGCAATCGCGGCGAAAATTGGCCAGAGCGGTTTCCAGAGTGCTCCGTGCCCACTGCCGATCAAAGATATCCTCTGCCTGATTTTCGTCGGGAAACTCGTCGAGATCTATGCCTTCGTCAGCCCCCCCCCCGCTGGAAGTCAGGGAAGAAACCCCTGTCAGGGAGTGACGGCCCTTTTCGCGAAAGCGCACATCGTAGGCAAACCGTCTGGCAATGGCTTTCAGGTAGGCGCGAAAACACCCCTTGCCCGGGTCAACGTGCTCCAGAAGGTCTTTTTCGATAAAACGAAGGAAATACTCCTGCGCCAGATCGCTGCGATCCGCATAGTTGGCGAAGCCCAACTGACGGAAAAAGCGGATGATGGTCAGGTGGTACTGGCGGAAAAGCCGATCCAGACATTCGCGGCGCACAAGCGGGCTCGCATCCCCTTTCTGTGCGGAGAGAATGAGGGTCCATGGCGTCATCTGGGCGGCAAGGAAATCTTTCGTCACTGTTTGCCCGTACAACGGCGTGTTCTGTTGCCAGAACAATGCCGGGAATATGGTTGCGGATGGCGAATGCCGTAGGCCACTGGCGCGGGCTGTCGCCTCTTCTCCATTGTTTCCTTACCAGAATCCTTCCCTTCCGTCAAAGCGGGAACAGCTTTGACAGGGAGGAAGAAAAAATTATTGAAAAAAACTCTGTCTGTCGCGAGGGTATTGGCAAAAAAATGCGTTCTATACAGTAGAGAGACTTTCGCCTGACCTGTACTGCCTTGCTGAAGGGCGGTGACGCAGACGCGGCAAAGGCCAGGGAATGGTGCAAGAAATAGAGCGATAAAGGACATTCCGACCCATGGAACAAGGTGAAATGGACCCCAAGCAAAACCACTAACGGGCAGGAAGTACTTTCGCAGAGAGTCCTGCCTCAACCAACCCGAGGAGGGTGAACAGTATGAAGAATTTTGTCCGAGTATCAGGCGTATTGATGGTTTTCCTGCTGGCAGTTTCCTTTATGCCGTGCCTCGCTGGCGCAGCCGAGAAAACACCTGCGGAAGTTGGGGCCGTGGCCGCCAAAGCCAAGGGCATTGCGGAAAATAGCGTCAAGAAGCTCAACGGCGCGTGGGGCGAGCAGCATGTGGCCCTGGTCGCATCAAAAAAGGGCAAGGAATTTGCTGGCTATGAAAGTATGAGAACCGTTCTGAAGGGTCTTGTGGCAGAATCTGGCGCACCGTACATCTATGCCCTGACCCCCAAAGGCGCGGTTGACAAGGAACCCTTCATCATTTCCGTAGACGGCTCTGAAACCGATGATTGCGGAAAAGAGAACGAATGGGAAGCCGCTTTCGCAGCCGCCTGGAAAGGCGCTGCCACAGCGGGAACAGAAGCCTGGAAGGATGACGACGGCACCCCCATGGTGTCGGCCTATGCCCCGATTCTCGACAGCAAGGGCAATGTGGTCGCCATACTTGGCGTTGACTGCCCCATACCTTAGCCAGAGTGGCGCGAGAAGTCTTGTGTTCTCTGCCGCAGCCCGGCAGAGAACACCCTCCCCTCTCGTGCCTCCACTGTCCTGGCGGCGGTTCAACAGAATGTTCCGCCGCCTCCAGCAAAAACAAGACGGCGTTCCCCCACTACAGCAAAGCCGAAGCGGGTGAACAAGGTGACAAGGTTCTGCGATTCTAGTAACGGTGTTCTTATATTTTGCTTTCGGCTTCGGCCACGGACACAGCGGATACAGGCAACGAACAGTGCGTGCAGATATGGAGGGAACAATGTTGAAGATGAAACATCTTTTACTGGCAGGCGTGTTGGCCCTGACCGCGCTTTGTATGGTGCAGGGCGCGGCTTCTGCAAACCTGCCGCACGATTTCAAGGAGTTCAAGGCGCGGTACAACAGGGAAGCATTATCGGAGCAGGGCGCGGTACATATTTTCTTTGAGGCGATCTATTGCTACATGAAGCCGGAAACCCGGGCCGAGGCGTCAAAAATGCTGCGCTTCGCCCTGGCAGACACCCAGCCGATCGAGGGAATGCACTCCAGGGCGGAGTTCGTTAGCCGCATGAAAGATGACTCGTATCATTATATTTTCAGAAGTTATGCCAGAGGGGCAACGCCGGAAAACAACTACAGCATGTCGCCGGAGAACTTCGCTCTGGAAATCACCAGAAGGCAGACCCACCCCGATGGCAGAATTACCCTGTACCTCAGAAGCAGCGGCGCTGACAGCTCCCGGCCCATCACCCTTGTGAAGCACGACGGCCTGTGGCACATCAGCGACTGCGCCAGCATCTACACCATGGTTCGCAAGCCCAGGAACATGACAGACACCCGGCGCAGAGCCATAGACGCCGACAACGACCCCCCGCGAATACTGAACAGACCGACAACCGTGAAAAATCGTGCTTTCTAGAGCCTTTTCACGCTGATTCTGTCATCAAGGCCTCTGGCGCCACTCTCCAGAATGGACTGGAAGAAAATTGACTGTAAAGGAGTAAAGGAACATGAGCAGGAAATGGATGCTAATGGGTATGTGCTGCCTGATCGCAACAGGCCTTTTCGCCAGTGCCGCCTTCGCGGCCCCCAGCGTCAAAGTAGCGGACGGCAGGGTCACCATTCAGGAAGCCGTGACGGACGAGATCGTGGCGGAAGCGAAAAAGGGCCTTGGAGACAGCAAGAACATTGATATCTCGTTTTCAAAATTCGGAACCAACGAAGACCTCGCCAAAATCTGCGCAGCCTTTCCGAACATGAAAGGACTGACCATTGACGGGCCGAAAGACCTGACCGACATCACGCCCCTGGCGAACATGAAGGATCTCGCCTCCCTCATCATTCGCGGGGGAAATGTCGCCAATTTCGGGCCGTTAAGCGAGTTGACCGGGCTGAGCCACCTGAGAATATCAAGCACTGGACAGGAAAACGGCATGTTGTCGCCCGACCTCAAATGGATGAGCAAACTGAGCAATCTGTCCACCCTCGAAATAGGGGCCCCGCGTGAGCTTGGCACCCTTGTTTCCTTTGAAGGCATCCCGGCAGCGCCGAAACTGAGCTCTGCGGCCTTCAAGGGCGGCAAACCGGCTGATCTGACGCCCCTGCAAGCCCTGTCCAAACTGAAATCCCTTGACCTGACCGGTTCGACCATTGCGGATCTGACCCCCCTGACCGGCATTCCCCTTCTGGAAAAACTGTCCCTTTACGGGGTCGATGTCAGGGACTTCAGCCCCCTTGCCGGGTGCAAAGCCCTGAAAGAACTCGTTTACTACGCCACAAAAGACTCCGATTATTCCACCCTCGGCAAGGTGACCCAGGTGCAGCTCCTTCAGGGTGGGCTGACCAAGCTCGATGATATTGCGTGGATTGTAAACCTGGGCAAATTGAAAAAATACAGCCTCTTTGCTGAGCCGGTCGCCGATTACTCCCCCCTGGCAAAGACACCGGTGGAAGATTTGCAGATATGGAAAATGAATATCCCGGCCAAGCTGGACCAGCTTTCCGGCGTTGTTACCGTGAAAAAGCTGAAGCTGTGGGATCTCAAGGTGGAAGGCTCCTTTGACGGCCTGGGCACCCTGGTCAATGTGGAGGAGCTGATTCTCGACGGCATGAACGCCAAGGACGGAAGCCCGGCAGACCTGGCCTTTGTCAAGTCTTACGCCAAACTGAAAGTTCTGACCATCAACAAATCGGAGATCAGCAACTTCGACGCCGTGGCGAACTGTGCGGCACTGGAAAAGGTGGTTCTCTACCAGCCCACAGGCATTGAAAGCCTTGCCGCGCTGAAGGGGCTGCCGAACCTCAAAGAGCTTCAGGTGCCCAAAGACAAGTTCCCTGCTGACCAACTGACGGGCTTTGCCAACCCGAATATCAAAATTGCACAGCGATAGACTGCCATTGCGCGGGCGGTTGCCAGGGCAATCGCCCGCCCTGACAGGGGCAAGCGCCATGGAATTGCGCTGAACAAATTCGCCCTCGCCAAGGTATTTCACTGAAATAACAAGGAGATTTTTACATGGAGCCTTTAATGCACTCTCTGGGGCATTGTTTGTCCGGGGTTTCTTTGTGCGGCCGTGCCCCTTCTGCCTTGGGTCATGAAATGAGGGGGCGAGTATGCCAGTAACACTAACACAGGTGCTTTGTCTTATAGGCGTGGTTCTCCTGTGCCTGGGCATGGCCGGGCTTGGTAAACAGCTCTGGCTGAAAAGGGCCTGCTCGGTTCGGGCCAAGGCCAGGGTGAGCCTTCATCCCTGTAAACCCGGCTCCAAAGAATGGAAGACCATACTGCTGCCACGGGGTACAACAGAAGCCTATTACGAAGTCCTCACCTATCCGGTATTGGGGGTTGATCGCGTTGTTCCCACAGGCCATCTCAGTGCGAACAATTTCAGATATTCAACGGCCAAGAACCTTGTCACCGTGGCCTTTGACCCCTCCAAGCCAAGCCGGTATATTATTTTGGAGAAGGAGGTGAGCCTTGTCCCTTCTCTGGTCTGTCTTGTTACGGGTGCGGTTTTAGCAGCCCTGGAGCTGATTCCGCAGACTTTTTTCACGGATCCTTCTATGGAATATCTGTGGATTTTTTTGTTCGGGTTTGTTTTTGCAACAATAGGCAGTGCCTTGTGGTGGTCCGACAATAAAAAGAAGAGACTGTGCACGGCCAGGGTGACCGGGGTTGTCAAAGGCTTCGAAACCTCTCACACTTCCGGGAAGAAGGGGAGTGGAACGCGCTATCATCCGATCTACGCCTATACCGTGGAAGGGGTCGACTATGTGCAGCGATCGTCCGTTGGCTCAAAGCGAGCCAGTTTTTCCGAAGGCCAGGAAATACCCATCCTCTACGACCCTGCCAAGCCTGAGCGGTATTATGTTCCGGGAAAGGAAGTGGGTGGGTTCGCATTCGTGTTCATCGGCATTGGCGTGCTTGTACTGCTCTATCCCTTTCTGCCTTTGGTCATGAAATGAGGGGGCGAGTATGCCAGTAACCATAACACAGGTGCTTTGTCTTACAGGCGTGGTTATCATGTGCCTGGCCTTGGTTGTACTTGGTAAAAAGCTCCGGCTGAAAAGGGCCTGCACGGTTCGGGCCAGGGTGAGCTTGCTTCCCTGAAAACCCGGCTCCAAAGAATGGCAGCCGAAACGAATTTTTCAGGAAAAGGGCGATAGCCAGAGACCTTGACTCAGAGTATTTCGCTGAAATAACAGGAGGTTGTTTACATGCAGCAATATATACCACATATAGTGACTGTTTTGGCAGGGTGTATTTTTGCCGCAGTAGGCTGCGGCATATGGTTATCCGAGAAAAAAAAGAAAGCGGTGTGTACGGCCGAGGTGATCGGGGTTGTCAAGAGCACCGGAGCCATGTTCACGTACAAGAAAGGAAAGAAGAGAATGAGCTATACTCCGACCTACGCGTATTCCGTGGAAGGGGTTGAATATGTGCAGCAATCGAGCAAATCCTCATCAAAATGCCGTTTTTCCGAAGGCCAGGAAATACCCCTCTTCTACGACCCTGCCAAGCCTGATCGGTATTATCTTCCTGAAGAGGCAACGCACCTTGCGATCTTGCTCCTGCTCATCGGCGTAGGCGTGCTTTTAATAGTCGCGCCCCTGTATTCTCTGTTCATGCAATGAGGACGCGGGTATGTCTTCGGTAACACTGGGTTTTTGTCTTACAGGCGTGCTTCTCATGTCCCTGGGCATGGTTCGGCTTGTCAAGCGGTTCCTGCTGAAAAGGGCCTGCACGGTTCAGGTGAAGGCCAGGCTGAGCTTTCTTCCCTGTAAACCCGGCTCCAAAGAGCAGAAAAGCCTGAAGCTGCTGGCGCAACTTCAACCGCAAACCATGCCCAGAGAAGCGTATTACGAAGTCGTTACCTATCAGGTATTGGGGGTTGATCGCGTTGTTCCCACAGGCCATCTCAGCCTGGACAATTTCAGGTATTCAACGGGCCAGAACATGGTCACCGTGGCCTATGACCCCTTCAAGCCAAGCCGCCATAGTATTTTAGAGAAGCAGGGAAGCCTTGTTCCTGCTGTGATCGTTGTTGTTGTGGGTGCGATTTTCGCGGCGATTCCGCTGATTCTTGAACAATTATAGAGGATTTGCCCATGAAAAGGAGCAGAGTATATTCCCCGACCCTGGCCCCGGTATTGTTGCTGACACTGACGCTGACGCTGATGCTCTGCGGGAGCGCGGCAGCCGAAACGAATTTTTCAGGGTTGGTGACCAACGGCGGGAAAATCACGACCCTGAAGCACATTGTCCAAAAAGGCGGGCAGGTATACGCATCGGGGTTTTTGTGCAAGCCCGAATGGACTCCCGTTCCTGGCGTCAACATCTATACCGGCGGTTTTGCCGTAATGGGAGACGCCTTTATCTTCACGCGCCC
>JGI994J12354_10001213_pt1 | contig 26191 bp, 21 predicted proteins | sample IntmicLarv3ML3BL_FD_12354 | JGI IMG/M metagenome (IMG submission 12354)
GTTCCTTCAAGCGGTTCGGCTGCCAGGGATGACGTGCTGCGCGTCAAGGATTACGGCGCTGTGGGAGACGGAAAAACCGATGACGGCGAGGCAATTGCCAATACAATTCAGCGGGCTATGGATTTTACTTATGCCAATCCGTCTAAACCCGCCACGGTTATTTTTGAAAGCGGAAAGAGCTATAGAATGGACACCGTTCCGTTTTCTATATCTCAATATAATGCCAATATCGCTTTATGCAACACAAAAAACATCACCTTGCAAGGGTCAAACACCACCATAATCGGGAATCCCGACAAGCGCTATGTGCAAATTACAAACAGCAGTGACATAAACATAACGGGACTGAACTTTACCTATGAAAAGCCGGTAGCTGTAACTGCGGAAATTACTAAAATCTCCGGAAATACGGTTGAATTCAAGACTCCGATTAAGCTTGACTTCCCCGGGACCTCCTTTAAATTTACAACCAGCGAGGTAATATTTGCCATTCCGGACAACGGAAAACGTTTTCACTCATATTTTAAAGAAATAAGACGGCTGAGCGACCTGAGCTACAGTATAACATTTGATGCATCAGTCGGTTATATGACAGTTGGTTCAAAGGTGTTTATACCTGTTCCGGGATATGCGTACAAGGGTGTTTCGGTTTCAACCCTTCACAGTACAAATGTTGCATTTAAGGATTGCAACGTATGGAATTCGTCCGAGTTTGTCTTTCAGGTCAACGGCAACAACGGTCAGGTAAGCTTTAACAATGTAAAGGTTGTCCCGAAGGATTCAGGCGCAAGCGCAACAGTATCATGGCGCGATATTATACATGCCAAAGACAACCGTGCAAAGCTTACCTTCAACAATTGTAATTTCCGCGGAGCACACGATGATGTTTTCAATATATCAAACACTTGCCTGAAATTAGAGTCGGTTTCAGGGAACACATACTCTGTAAAGGGAATGGATTACGGTTCCGGCGGTAATTTCCTTGAGATAAAAAAAGGCGATACGCTGACAGTTCTTCATCCGGTCAGCGGCAAGTTTTACGGAAGCACAAAGGTTACAGAGGTTGTAATTCAAAACGGAGGAGATATCCGGCTTAAGGTAGACAACACATTGGGAGCGCCTGCCGGTTCATGGATGTACATTGAAGAGCTGGCGGCTCCCGGAAGCTCTATTACAGGCGGCAGCTTTAACGGCACCTTCCGCATACGCGCCAATACAGCCGTAAAAAACAGCGTTTTTGAAATATTGTTTATGTGGACGCTTTTCGGAGAAACATATGAAGGACCTGTGCCGCATGATGTTACATATACAAACTGCACCTTTAAACGTGTAAATTCAGACAAAACTCCAGTAATGGATTTTAGATGTCTGACTCCGGGCAGCAGCTCGGGAACTCCGGAATATAAAGTGAAAAACATCGTATTTTCAGGATGTAATTTTCAGGATTCAACAATGATGCCAACAACTACGCCGGAACTTCCTCCAGGCTCAGGTGTTGTCGTGAAGTAAAGAAGGGTAAGATATATGGAAAATATTACTTATACCGAAGCGCTTATTGAGGATTTCGGAGCAATTGGTGACGGCAGTACCGATAACAGTACGGCATTCGTAAAAGCTATGGAATATGCCAAATCATTTGGCAAACCTCTCAAAATACTTTTTGAGAAGGACGCAGTTTATTATGTTGCCGAAGGAAACGGAGCCTTGCCCGGTGTCAATGCCGCGGCTGTTACATTAACACAGGTACAGGATGTTGTTTTTCAGGGTGAAAATACAACTCTTTGCGTATCGCCGAACAACGGCTTCTTTAATATTATCTCTTCAAATAACGTGACGATAAAGGGCTTTAATTTTGAAAACTCAATCCATGTGGCTTGCATAGGAAAGCTTGTGTCGGTTGACCATACAAAGGTAAGTCTGACGGTCAGAACCGAAAAGCCGCTTCCTATTGACGGAGAAACCTACGATGCGTATAAAATCGGTATCCCTGACTATTTTGCAATGCCCGATAATAATTTCCGCAGCCATCTGTATATAAAGCAGTTTGTTAAAACCGGGGAAGAAAACACCTATAAGCTGTATGCGTCACAGGATCTTTTAAACAGGTATATCCTTCGCCTTATTGACCAAAGACAGTTTGATATTGTGCTTCCAATGCCCGGGGTATCCCATAATGTTGTGGGATTTCACATCCTTAATTGCGAGAATATCCATATCGAGGACTGCGAATTCATGGAATGCGGAAAATTTGTAGGTGCGATAAAAGGTAATGTCGGGTCGATTTACTTTCAAAATGTCAATATGAGAAAACATCCTGATACACACTCGCCTATATGTGCGTGGCGTGACGGATATCATTGCAAGGATAACCGCGGTCCGATTTACTGGAAAAACTGTATTGTTCAGGATTTATATGATGACACTTTCAATATTGCAAGTACATATCTGAATATAAGGAAACAGATGTCCAACACCGAAATCGAGATTTATTGTGCCGAGGGCGACGGAACATACTATGACTTGAGAGAAGGCGATGTATTTTCTATTTATGATGTGTATGACGGAAAAATGATATGCAAGAGCAATGTCGTAAAAAAAGTAATCAAGCAGCAGGGCGCGGTCATTAAAATAGAGACACAAAGACCTCTGCCCACATTTACTCTGGCAAATTGCAAGCTTATTTTTGAAACAATGTGTGCTCCCGGTTCAGTGATTGAAGATTGTTATATTGCCGGAACGGTTCGCTTCAGAGGACCGATTACAGTAAAAAACACCAGCTTCAAATTGCTTTTGATGTGGTTGGAGAATGAATGCGATGTAGAGGGGCCTATTCCCGAAAATATAGTTTTTGAAAACTGCGGCTTTGAAGGGGAGTATCCGGTTCAGGAACGGTTTTTAGAGCAATATGTTTCTGTAAAAACGTGTATGAAGAATCCCGGAATTCCTGAATATAAATGCGAAAACATTCAATTTATCAACTGCCGGTTAGAGCAGAATGATTTCTACATTGAAGAAGGAAATAATGTAAAATTCGTAAAAGCATAATGAAAGAAGTGATGATGTGACAAATCGGGAACGTTTTGACTCCTATTTTATCAATAATATCCGCTCCGTTGACAGAATGCCAATGATAGAGTATGCTCCTTACTGGAATGAAACCCTTGATGTATGGCACAAGGAGGGGCTCGACCCCACGCTAGAAGGTGACCGTGTTCAGCAGCTTATGGGACTTGATCCTTTGTGGTATACGTCATTAGACCCTATAGGCGATGGATTTAAATGGCCTGAAATAACCGGCGCGCCGGTTATCGAATCAGAAGAGGATTACCAAAAATTACTGCCGCATATTTATCCNAAAAATCCGGTTGATAAATTACGGGATTTTATAATGGCTCGCAAAGAAGAAAGCGACCGCGGCGATTTTATGTTTCTTCTGAATCTGAATGGATTCTTTTGGTGGCCGCGTACTGTTTTGGGTATCGAAAATCATTTGGTTTCATTTTATGAGCAGCCGGAGCTGTATCACAAAATCTGTACGGATTTGCTGGAATATAATGTAAGAACCGTCAAAGCCTTTTTGGAATGTGCATCCCCGGCTTTTGTTTTGCTTGGCGAGGATATGTCATATAATCACGGACCTATGATCGGAAAAAACATCTGGGATGAATTTTTAAAGCCGTATTATTTAAAGTTTTTGAAGGAAATGAAAGCGTTAAATGTCACCGTAATTTATGACAGTGACGGAATGATTGAGGATATTATTCCGTGGCTTATAGAATGCGGATTCGACGGAATTTTGCCGCTGGAGCGCATGGCGGGAGTCGATATTAACCGCTTGACGGAAAAATATCCCGATTTTAAATTTATCGGCGGATACGACAAAACAGTTATGAAAAACGGCGAGGAAGCAATGCGCGCGGAATTTGAAAGGATATTTCCGGCAATTAAACGCGGCTGTTATATTCCCTGTGTGGATCACCAGACACCGCCGGATGTCAGCACAGAAAATTATCGCACATATATAAAGCTTTTTCGTGAGTATGCTATTAAGGCAATCTGATTTTAGGAGATTTAGCTATGATAAGCAAAAACCTACAGCTTTTTTGCGAGCATATGCAAAGCCCGAATTGCGTGCAAAGTTATAATCCCCGTTTTTCATGGCGCTTTAGCGGCGAGCTGCCTCCGGCGCAGACAGCGTACCGGTTACTGATATCAGACGATAAAAGTCTCCTGTCGAAAAACACCGGAAATTGCTTTGACAGCGGACAGGTCATGTCACAGCAGTCAATATGTGTGGAATATTCCGGAGAAAAGCTTCGGTCAAGGACGGCTTACTACTGGAAGGTTTTTGTTTACTGCGATTCTAACGAACCGTTTGAAAGCGATATCGCGGAATTTACAACAGCAATTTTCAGCAACAGCGAATGGAGCGCCTGCTGGATTTCCGCTTCTGTTTCACAACCGCGAGTGTCGCGGATTTTTCGCCGTGAATTTAATTTAAAGGAACACCCGGACTTCGCGCGGATTTATGTTTGCGGACTTGGCATCTATCATCTTTATATCAACGGTATCAAGGTGGGCGACCGCTATCTGGAGCCCGGCTGGACAGATTACAACAAAACAATTCTTTATTCGGTTTATGATGTCGCGGATATGCTTTGCGTCGGCGATAATGTCATTGCCGCAGAGCTTGGAGACGGTCATTACGGTTTGTCGCATCCGAGTCTTCATTGCAACAGCGGGAATCCCGCGCCGTGGGGCGGAACCCCTAAGCTTTTATTTGAAATGGATTTGCTCTTCGGCGACCGTTCCGAAAAAATAATCAGCCGCGAAAATGACGGCTGGATGTGGACCGATAACAGTGTTATATTTAACGATATTTTTGACGGAGAAATGCAAGCTGCCCGAATGGAACCAAAGGGATGGCGGACGGTTGGCGCTCCATCGGGAACGTGGTATCCCGCGATAGCGGCGGAAGCTCCGACAGGGCGGCTTAAAGCACAGATAATGCCGCCGATACGCATTACACAGCTTTTAGAGCCAAAGTCTATCAGGCGATACAACGACAGCCGCTGGCTGATTGATTTTGGTCAAAATTTTGCCGGCTGGGCAAAAATCAGCTTCAAGGGTATTAACTACACACGCATTTCTTTTAAATACGGAGAAACAATTACAGATGACGGCTTTGTCAACCAATATAACCTCCGGGGCGCTCGCTCGGAGGATGTATACATGCTTGGCGCTGATGAAGCTGATACATTCGAGCCGCGGTTTATTTATCACGGCTTCAGATATGTCGAGGTAACATGTGAGCGNCCGCTCGAAACGCTTTCGGCAGTGGGCTGTGTTGTACATACTGATGTTACAAGAATCGGAAATTTTGAAACATCCGACCCGCTTCTTTCCGATATTTATAACGCGGTTATCTGGACAGAGCGATCCAATCTTCACGCTCTTCCCACCGACTGTCCGCAACGCGATGAGCGTCAGGCGTGGCTTAATGACCTGACGGTACGCTGTGAGGAATCAATGTTAAATTTTGACATGGTGCTGTTTTATGAAAAGTGGCTTGGTGATATAGTGGACGCGCAGGCGGAAAGCGGCAGTATTCCCGATACTGCACCGCTGATCTATGGCGACAATCCTGCATTGCATATCACAAGCAGCTTTGTGCTGATTCCTTGGTTTATTTATATTTATTACGGAGACTTGACGGTTCTTCGTAAATATTATCCATATATCAAAAAGTATATTTGCTTCAAAGACCGGGCAAGACAGGACGGACTGCTTGGCGAACCGTTTTGCGGTGAGTGGGCGCCGCCGATAACCGAGGGGGATCCGGAAAAGGGCTTCGGCGTGATTCCGAAGTCCATTCCGGCCGCACTTGTTACAACCGGATATTTGCATTATGATGCTGAGGTCATGAAAAAGGCAGCTGTTTTGCTTGGATATGAGGACGATATTACCTACTATGAACGTTTGACCGAAGAAACCAAACGCGATATCAACCGTCACTTTTTTAATGAACAGAGCAAGACATATCAACCGTCATCACAGGGGTCAAATGTCTTTCCGCTGTTTTTGGGGATAGTTCCGGACGGGTATGAAAAACCGATTCTTGATGCGTTTGTCAAGGATATTGAGAGTCGCGGTTATCACACGTCAACAGGCAACCAATTGACAAAACGCGTATTTGAAGTGCTTGACATGTTTGGACGTAACGATATCGCCTTAAAGCTTGCCAAACAGACAACATATCCAAGCCTTGGTTATATGCTCGAAAACGGGGCAACTACCATTTGGGAGAGATGGGAAAAGCTGGAAGGCTCCGGAATGAATTCACACAATCATCCTATGCACGCATCTTACACGTCATGGTATTTTAAATCGCTATGCGGACTGCGCTTTGAGCGTATAGCTGACGGACTTCAAACTGTAGTAATCGAGCCGTCGCTTTTTGAAGACCCGACATATGCACGAGCTGATTATCAGACACCAAAGGGGCTGTTGTCGTTTGGGTGGCGTTTTGATAAGCATTATGAATTCATTTTAAATGTTCCCTGGAATATGTCGGTAAAGCTATATCTTCCGGAAGAAGGCACGATATTTTGCGGTGGCATAAGCGCCGAAACGACCGAAGGCAAACGGTGTCTTACTTTTGCTCACGGTAAATATTTCTTTAAATTAGATTGCGTGTTGCAATAGGAGATTTTTACAGCAATTGAAAAAAATCAGAAAAGCAAGGAGTAATTTTTATGTATAAAGCAGACCGGGACAGCGTCCTTAAAAGCTATGAGGCGGCAAAAAAGGTGTTTTCAGCTTTTGGCATGAATACCGAACAAGCGGTAGAAGCTTTTAAAGATATTCCCATATCCCTGCACAACTGGCAAGGGGATGACGTAAAGGGTTTTGAGGAATTGGGAAATGTTGAAAGCCAGAATGTGGTGACCGGAAATTATCCGGGCGCATCCCGTAACGGAGATGAAATGCGGCAAGATATTGAAAAAGCGTTCAGCTTTTCCCCTTGCAGGCACCGTGTCAATTTGCACAGCATGTATGCTGAACCCGAAAAACCTACGCCGCGCAATGAGGTTTCGCCGGAGGATTTTCGCAAATGGATAAACTGGGCGAAGGAAAACGGTTACGGTCTGGATTTTAACGCGTCTTTTTTTACTCATCCTATGATGGTGGACGGATTTTCGCTGGCATCGCGCCGTAAGGACGTTCGGGATTACTGGATTAAAGCCGGGAAAGGTGCCCGGGAGATTTCCGCTGTAATGGGAAGTGAACTGGGAACCCCATGCATCAATAATATTTGGGTGCCGGACGGATTGAAAGATATTCCCGCCAACCGTCTTTTGTACCGCGAGAATTTAAAGGATTCTTTGGATCAAATTCTTGAAATCAAATATCCCCATGAGCATATGTATGATGTGCTGGAAGGCAAGCTGTTTGGCATCGGCGTGGAAAGCTTTACAGTTGGCTCACATGAATTTTATCTGGCATATGCAGCCAAAAACGGCGTGGGCGTCTGCATGGATACAGGGCATTATCATCCAACCGAGTCGGTCGCGGATAAATTATCTTCGGCAACGCTTTTAGTAAACGATATATTGCTGCACGTCAGCCGGGGAATTCGATGGGACAGCGACCACGTGTTGATTCAAAGCGATGAACTGACTATGCTTATGCAAGAGCTTAAACGAGGAAATCTGTTTGGGAAAATTGCTATAGGTCTGGATTATTTTGATGCAACCATAAACAGGGTCGCGGCATGGACAATCGGTTTGCGTGCGGCAGGAAAAGCGATACTCACAGCGTTATTGGAGCCTACGCATTTAATTGAGGATGCGGAAGCGGCCGGAGATTATACCGCAAGACTGGCGCTTTCAGAGGAATTTAAAAATCTGCCGGTAAATGCAGTTTGGGATTATGTGTGTTTGAATCAAAACGTACCGCTGGGAACCGAATGGTTGGATGAACTTAAACGGTATGAACTTGAGGTACAAAGCAAACGGTAATTTTTGATGCGTAGGAGGGTGAGATCCGAACCCACGCCGCCCGGCGCTGTCTTTTTTGGGCGCTTTTATTTCGGGTTATCAAGAACTTTGGAGCAGTATGGGCATATATTTTCCCGAAAAAACCGGTGCGGGTTCGAATCCCGCACTCCTACAGTGAAGGAATTGATTTTAATATGTCTGATATATTTAAAAAAGCAAAGCCAATCTGGTTAAAAGAACGCTCACGTGAAATGAACCTCACTGTGGGATTTACTGCGGTGTTTCGCTATGACAAAGGTACGTGTTTTCTTAACGTAACAGGGTCAACTCTGTACCGCATTTTTATTAACGGCAGCTTTGCCGGATACGGTCCGGCAAGGACAGCGCACGAATATTACCGGGTTGATGAGCTTGACATAACGGCAAAGCTGCACAGCGGTGAGAACATAATCTATATTGAGGTTGCCGGATATAATGTAAACAGCTATTACACGCTGAATCAGGAGTCATTTCTGCAAGCAGAGGTTTTGGCTGACGGCGTTGCTGCGGCTTATACTTCAGTCGACGGAAGCTTTGAAGCATTTGAAGTGTATCAAAGGACACAGAAGATACACAGATACAGCTTTCAGCGCACTTTTTCCGAAGCGTGGAGCATAGATGCTTCATACGGTAAAAATTATCTTTGTCCGCCAAAAATCAAGCATGATGTTGAAGAACAGCTGTCTAAAAAATATTTAAAGCGGCGAGTTCCCGTTCCGGAGTATGATGTTCTTTCGGCAGCCGTTAAATTATCAGGCGGTACGGCAATTGGCAAGAACCGGCGTGATTCTTATTGGCACAACGGTATGATTACAACGTCCGGACCGCTTTACCTTGTATTTCCTGAGGATGAACTGGATGTTCATATTGACCGCGAGATTGAAGAGCTTGACTTTGAAGAAAATGATACAGATTGCATTGCGGTGAACCCGAATCAATCCTTTAACATGAAAGCCTGGAGCTATAAAATCTTAGGGTTTGACATGAATACCAGCGGTTTTATCGGTTTTAAGGCGAAATGCTCTGAGCCGGTTCTTCTCTATCTTGTTTTTGATGAAATGTTAACTAACGGAGATGTAAGCTTTAACCGATTGAACTGTGTCAACGCTGTAAAATATGAGCTTTGTCCCGGCAGCCACAATCTTATGACTCTGGAATGCTATACTCTGAAATATCTGAAAATTGTTGTGCAAAACGGAGATTGTACGATATCCGATGTTAATATTACCGAATACTGTACGCCTGTCAAGGAAATAAAAGAATATCATACAGACAATCCGCGTCTGAATATGATTTATGATTCTGCGATTAATACCTACCGTCAAAATGCGACCGATCTGTTTATGGACTGTCCGTCCAGAGAGCGGGCCGGCTGGTTGTGCGACAGCTTCTTCATAGGACGCGTGGAACATGCCTTGACAGGAAAAAGTACGGTTGAACAAGCTTTTTTAGAAAATTTTTTGCTGCCGGAGCGTTTTGAGCATCTGCCGGAGGGTGTGTTTCCGATGTGCTATCCCGCGGATCATGTGGATGGAAATTTCATTCCAAACTGGACGATGTGGTTAGTGCTTGAACTGCGTGAATATCTGCAAAGAACCGGAGATGCTGAGATGGTAATGGCGTTTAAAGATAAAATATACGCCCTTTTTAATTATTTTGAGCCGTTTATAAACGAAGACGGTTTGTTGGAGGGTTTAGAAAAATGGGTATTTTTAGAATGGTCAAAAGCAAATGAATTGACACAGGACGTAAATTATCCCACAAACATGCTGTATGCCTGCACCTTACAGGCGGCAGGAGAGTTGTATGATGATAATGAATTGATAATGCGTGCAAACCATATCCGCTCAAAGGTGCTGAAGCAAAGCTATGACGGTCAATTTTTTGTCGATAACGCCGTGCGGAAAAATGGAAAGCTGGAGCTGTCGGGTGAGCGCACGGAGGTGTGCCAGTATTATGCCTTTTTTACAGATACTGCAACACCTGAAAGCCATTCGAAGCTGTGGAGTACCCTTGTTGAAGATTTCGGTCCTAACCGTAAAGAAACGGGAGAGTATTCTGAAATATGGCCGGCAAACGCGTTTATAGGAAATTATCTTAGACTTGATTTGCTGTCACGTTATGGATATGATCAAAAAGTCCTGGATAATATTGAAGGGTATTTTCATAAAATGACAGAACAAACCGGAACATTATGGGAGCTGGATTCATCTGACGCCAGTTTGAATCACGGTTTTGCATCCCATGTTGTATATTGGATGTTAAAAGCTCAGTGAAATTTAAAACTCTGTTAAGCAATTACTGCCCGGAAATTTCATTCACGCATTTTGTGCAAACATTGTGCCCCTTGAAGCTTTTGATTTTTTCATCACTGCCGCAAAAAACACAAAAAGGAACATATTTTCTTATGTAAATGCTGTTTCCCTCGACAAACATTTCAAGAGAATCATTGTTGTTGATATTTAGTTTTTTTCGGTATTCCCTTGGAATTACAAAGCGCCCTAAGCTGTCAATATTTCTTACCATTCCCGACTCTTTCATGTCAGACCTCCTGTAATGACTCATTCCTCATCAGACTGTTGCTGTAACACAACCGTCATTTCTTCCTTATTGTACCTATTTTGCTAAAATTTGTCAATAGATTTTCGAAAAAAATCATACATATTGTAACTTTGGATAATAAAACAACAATATATAGATTTTTTTGTCGATATGCACCACTTGTTTTCGTGTTCGGTATAATTTTATTTGCAGTCGAATATATTCTATTATTAACAGGTAATTGCGAAATGGGGATTTGCATTGATGAATTATATCTGGGCAGGAATTATGGCGGTATCACTGCTGTTTGGAATGCTCAACGGACGCATGGACGAAATAACCCGCGCTGTTCTTATCGGAGCGGACGACGGCGTGGGTCTTATCATTGCGCTTATGGGAGGAATGTGCCTGTGGAGCGGGCTTATGTCAATTGCCGAAAAATCGGGAATAACCGTATATATAAGCCATGCATTTTCTCCATTTTTACGGCTTATTTTTAAAAATCTTGACAAAAACAGCAAGGCGGCAAGAGCCATTTGCATGAATATGACCGCAAATCTTTTAGGGCTCGGAAACGCCGCTACACCCTTAGGGATTGAGGCTATGAAGGAGCTGCAAAAGGGAAATCCGGACAAAAATACAGCGTCCGACAATATGGTGACCTTTGTTGTGCTTAATACTGCGTCATTACAGCTGATTCCCGCAACAGTAGCGGTTTTGCGCTCCAAAAACGGAGCGGCGCGCCCATTTGACATTCTTCCTGCGGTCTGGACAACAACGGTGATTGTTCTTGCTGTCGGGCTGATAACATGCAAGCTTCTTGAACGTTTTTCACAGCGAAGGGAACAACAAAAATCATGCGCGGAGGGACTTAAGACATGAGCTTTACAAGCTGGTTTCTTCCATGTATTGTCGTATTCATAGTGATATTCGGATTGGTAAAAAAGATTCCGGTTTTTGACCTTTTTCTTGACGGCGCAAAGGACGGTGCATTTTCCTGTATTAAAATTCTTCCCGCTATTATCGGACTTATGGTATCGATATCCATGCTTAAAGCGTCCGGGGCGCTTGATGTAATTTCGTATGGATTAAGTCCGCTGACAAGAATTTTGGGTATTCCGAAGGAATTGGTGCCGCTGGCGCTTTTGCGTCCGGTTTCGGGGAGCGGGGCGCTTACACTGTATGAGAACATATTAAGTACGCACGGGGCTGATTCGTTTATCGGAAGAGCTGCATCTGTATTACAGGGCAGCACCGAAACGACATTTTATACAATTGCGGTATATTATGGCTCGGTTGGGGTAAAAAAAAGCCGCCACACATTAGGGGCGGCGCTGACGGCCGATTTTGCGAGTTTTGTTTTGAGCTCGCTTACGGTTAGTTTGTTTTTTGTCGGATTATCATAGAATCAAAAGCTCTTTGTTTACAGTCGTGATATTTTCATGACCGTTTTCGGTTACGATTATCATATCCTCGATTCTTACGCCGAATTCGCCCTCAAGATAAATGCCCGGCTCGACCGTCAAAACCATACCCGGAACCAAAATCGTTTCGCACCTGGTGTTAAAATTGGGCTGTTCGTGAACCTGAAGTCCTACGCCGTGACCCAAGCCGTGCTCAAAGGTTCCTTTAAATTCTGTTTTGTCGATAAATTTACGTGCGGCTTTGTCAATGTCCTTGCACAATTGTCCCGGACGAATCTTTTCAAGAGCTTTTTTTTGAGCTTCGAGCACCGTTTCATAAACATTAATCTGCCTGTCGCTTAAATGTCCGATACCGACCGTTCGCGTCATGTCTGAGCAGTAATGCTCAAGCTGTGCACCGAAGTCAATTACTACAAAATCGCCGTCCTCCAAAAGCTTTTGTGACGGCTCACCGTGTGGAAGCGATGAATTTTTCCCCGAAATAACAATGGTCTGAAATGCAGGATAGCCTCCGTTTTTTCTGACAAACATATCAATTTCGGCGGCAATTTCACACTCCGGGACACCCTTTTTTATAAACGGCAAGGTATGCTCAAAGGCTTTTTCGGTAAGCCTTTGAGCATTCATTATTTGTTTGATTTCAGGAGGACTTTTAATCATACGCATATTGTTAAGTGTTTCTCCGAGTTCCTTTTTACATGAAAGCTTTATCAGCGGCATATAGCCTTTTATTGCCTCGAAATCATTGGCAAATACGGTGTTGCCGTCAAGCTCCAGACGTTTGATTTTTTCCCGGTCGAGAATTGTCATGTATTCATTATAAAAATCAGTCGCCTTGATAACCTCAAAATCGCTTGCTTTGTTTTTTGCCGTTTCATAATACCGCGAATCGACAATAAGATATTTTTTATCCTTTAAAACAAGCAGTATACCCTTTGAAAGAGCAACACCCGTAAGATAAAAAATATCAATCGGATTATTAATCATACAGTCAATCATAATAAATCCTTTATTGCATCAAGAGCTAAAATATAACTGTTTTTCCCAAATCCTGATATTTGTCCCACGCATACATGACTGATAACCGAATGATGTCTGAATTCTTCGCGTGCATAGATATTTGACATATGAACCTCAACGACAGGCAATGTAATTGCCGCAACAGCGTCCCTAATGGCATAGCTGTAATGCGAATGCGCTCCCGCATTAAGAATTATTCCGTCAAAGGTATTGCGGGCATCCTGTATTTTGTCAATGATTTTCCCCTCATGATTTGACTGATAAATTTCACATTCCAGTGAAAGCTCCTTTGCCTTTGAACGAATTTCGGAAACAATATCGTCCATGCTGAGCTTGCCGTATATGCCTGTTTCACGCTGTCCGACAAGATTAAGATTTGCGCCGTTGATAACAAGTATTTTTTTCATAAAAATCAGTCCTTTATTTTAGATAGTTATAATAATCGCTCATTGCTTTGGCATCCTCGGCTTGAGTTCCCGCCGATTCGCATATAATTGTCGGAGTGTATCCTTTATCGTTAATAAGCTCCATTAAGGGCTTGTAATCGGGACCGAACTGCTCGTCCTCAAAGGTAAGGTGCTTTTTTTCTCCGCCTGCGCTGTATTCGATTTTACTGAAATGACAGTGGATAATTTTTGTTTTTTCCTTGCCTATTGCATTTTCAGCGGTATCAAAAATCTTCTCAAAATCCTTGTATGCCTTTATTTCGCCCTGCGTCCGCGAGTTAAGATGTCCGAAATCAATACAGGGAATCAAGCGGTCATGGCTCGAACAAAATTTAAGAGTTTCGTCAAGATCTCCAAGCTGATTTAATTTACCCATTGTTTCTGGGCAAAAGCTTATATTTCCGGAATAAACGGGTTCAAGCTCCTTTAAAATAAATTCAAGACATTTTGAAGCTCTGTTCCATGCCTCTTCACGTGTCAGCTTGAACAATCCTCCGGGATGAAATATCACACGTGTTGCACCCATATCCGATGCAGCGCGTGCCGATTCGGAAAAATAGCGCAGATTGTTATTTGTTTTTTCAGGGTCATCTGTCGAAAGAGATATGAAATACGGCGCGTGGACAGAAAGTGCAATATTGTATTTTTTTGCCTCTTCGCCCAAAAGATTTGCTTTTTCTGTTCCGATATTCACACCTCTGCCGCATTGATATTCAAAGGCGGAAAGACCAGCCTCGCTTAAAAACAAGGGCACCTGCGATGAGGTCTTATATCCCTTTGAATAAAATAAATCTCCGCTTCCTGCCGGTCCGAATTTAGGCTTTTTCACGAAATATCCTCCCTGTTTCTTTTATGATATATCTTAAGAATGTGCTTTTCAAATGCTCTGCGAATACGAAGAGTAATGCCCTCATGCCCTTTGTCAAGAGGCTCGACAAGCACCGAAAATATTCCCAAAAGGTTTGCGCCAAGGATATCTGTAAATATCTGGTCGCCGACAACTGCAATTTCCTTGCGGTTAAGCTGTAAAAGCTTTTTTGCTTTAATGTAGCCAAAGGGAAGCGGCTTTATTCCGAAGCTTACGTGAGAAAGCTCAAGCAGCTTTGAAGCCTGCGATACCCTTTTGTTGAAATTGTTTGAAAGCAGTATCATTTTAAATCCGCATTGCCGCAGCATTTTTATATGCGCGCGAACGCTTTCGGAAATGCTTACGTTACCGTAAGGAGAAAGAGTGTTGTCAACGTCAATTAAAAGACCCTTTATTCCGTGCTCCGCCAAAACTTCGGGAGTTATAAATGTTATGTCTTCAAAATAGAGCTTAGGAAACAGCATTTTGTCCTCCCAAAACACAAAGGATGTGCCGACATCTGCAAAATACGCAAAAACGTAAACTTTGCAGGATGACCGACCCATCCCCTGATTTGATTCAATAAATCGATTTAAAAAAATCAGAACTTTCTTTTGCGGGCTGCTTCCGATTTTTTCTTGCGTCTGACAGAAGGCTTCTCGTAAGCTTCTCTTTTGCGAACCTCCTGAATGACTCCGGAACGAGCGCACGACTTCTTAAACCGTCTTAAAGCACTGTCAAGCGATTCATTGTCCTTAATTCTTATTTCCGACATTTGATTTCCCTCCCTCTTATTCACATCTGCTTTAGTGAAAGGGGTATAGAAAAGTATGAAATACTTTACCCTGCGATGATAACCTATTGAGTGTGTATCATTATACTAAAAAATAAACGGGTTGTCAATGAAAATTTATTTTATCCACAGATTTTTGAAATTGTTTGTTTTATTTTATCCACAGATTCCTCCACAGACGTAAATTCCCCATCATTCAACACCCACATATTTTAAAAAATTCACGAAAATTTCATGGGTATTTGTATTGACAAAGCGGTAATCGCCGTGATACACTCGACTGACTGAGGGTCAGTCAACAGGAGGGGAAAAATTTGAGAAGTGTAAAGCCGCCGGAGGAGAGAAAACAGGAGATTATGGATACCGCGGAGCGGTTGTTTTTTACTAACGGGTATACTAAAACTGCAATCACGGATATTATTGACGAAATAGGTATGTCAAAGGGTATTTTTTATTATTATTTCAAGTCCAAAGAGGATGTTATGAATGCGATTATCGCGAATGTTATTGACAAGGATTTGGAAACCGCAAGAAAAATTGCCAACGATACCACTCTTAATGCGCATGAAAAGGTTTTTCGTATTCTTTCGTCACACCGTGAAAAGATTACCGAAAACTATCATTGCTTTATGGTGCAAATTCATACCGCAGAAAATCCTGAAATACTGCTGAGAACAATACGCCTTGCCATATCGAGTCTGTTGCCGCTTTTGGTTGAAACGGTCGAGCAGGGTATTTGCGAAGGAGTGTTCAGCCTTGAATATCCATATGAAACCCTGGAATTTTTATTGTCTGCGCATACCTTCCAGTCTTTTTTCGGAGAGCCTCTCAAAACAGAACCAAAGACAGAGGCGTTCATTCGTATGCTGGAAAATTCTTTAGGCGCAGATAAGGGAAGCTTTGATTATCTGCGTGAGATGATGAACAATTTCAATTAATTTAAGGAGAATTACGCAATGCTGAGACTTTCGAACATCAAAAAGGATTACAAAATAGCCGACATGACGGTTAACGCTCTGAAAGGTGTCACGCTGTCTTTTCGTGAAAACGAGTTTGTATCGGTTTTAGGACCCTCCGGCTGCGGCAAAACCACTCTGCTAAATATCATCGGAGGACTTGATAAATATACAACAGGTGATTTGTTTATCGGCGGACGCAGTACAAAGGAGTTTAAGGACAGAGACTGGGACGTTTACCGAAATCACCGAATAGGATTTATATTTCAAAGCTATAACCTTATTCCTCACCAAACGGTTCTGGGAAACGTCGAGCTTGCGTTAACTATCGCGGGAATGAGCAAATCAAAGCGTATTGAAAAGGCGAAAAAAGCTCTTGATAAGGTTGGGCTTAAGGATCAATATTACAAGCGACCAAATCAGCTTTCGGGAGGACAAAGCCAGCGTGTAGCCATCGCGCGAGCACTTGTAAACGATCCGGATATTTTGCTTGCAGATGAGCCGACAGGCGCACTTGACACAACCACATCGGTTCAGATTATGGAACTGGTCAAGGAAATTGCAAACGAAAAGCTGGTTATCATGGTAACGCATAATCCCGAGCTTGCCGAGCAATATTCAACAAGAATTATCAAGCTGCTTGACGGTGAGCTGCAAAGCGACACCGCGCCTTTTTCGGAAGAGGAAGAACTAAAGGAGATTAAAGCCGCAAAGGAAAAAGCCGAAAAACAGCAAAAAGCGGCAGAAGACAGTGCTCAAAAAGGAAAAAAGAAAAAAGAAAAAGCCAAAATGTCGCTTATGACAGCATTCCGGCTTTCACTTCAAAATCTTTTTACCAAAAAAGCCCGGACGGTAATGACAAGCATCGCCGGCTCAATAGGAATTATCGGAGTATCTTTAGTGCTGTCAATTTCCTTTGGTGTGCAGACCTTTATCAGCAATATGCAAAATGATATGCTGTCGGGCAATCCGATAGAGGTAGCAAAAAGCGGCATGAACATCAATATGCTTATGCAAAACACAACACGTGAGGATAAGGTCGCGGCGCTGAAGGAAGCCGGATATGTCAACGTGGATTCTATGATAGAATTTCTTGCTTCGCGCGCCTCATTTGCCGATAATATCATGCTTGACAATCATATTACGCAGGAATATCTTGATTATATAGCAACTCTTCCAACCGAGTACGCCGCCGATATTTTCCTTAACTACGGTCTGGACGTAACCAACAATATTTTTACGGACTTCAAGGAGGATTCGAACGGCAAAGCGGATAATATGAGCCTCTCCGCGATAAGAAATTTGTATACCGCTGTTTTGCAAAAATCTCCATACTCAAAATACGCGGAATATGTAACCAATCTTACCTCCATCTTCAAGCAGCTTCCCAAAAATAATGACTATATTCTGTCGCAGTACGATATGCCTTACGGTAAGATGGCAAAGGATAAGGGTGAAGTAATGATTGTGCTGCAAAAGGACAGCATGATGACAGATTTGCTTTTAGCCCAGCTGGGGTACTATACCCAGGAGGAATTTTTGAATACGGTGTTTAAGTCTGCGCCTGCCGAGGACGGAACACCGAACAAGGACTACAACCCGTCTTTGGATAAGCCTAGATTTTCTTATGACGAGCTGGTCGGAAAATCGTTTGTCTGGTATCCGAATGACGAGGTGCTTGAGCCTGTTCCGAACACGGATTCGCAATACACCTATAACGCTTATCGCAAGGACAGCTTCAGCGCGGGCGAAGAGCTTAAAATAGTCGGAATTTTAGAGCCTAAGGAGGGTAATTCCTACGGCAGTCTGGAAAGCGCATTCTATTATACAGACGCGTTGACAAAGCATATTATCAGTGAAAACAAGGATTCAAAGCTTGTAAACGCACTGAAAAAGAACGGTCAGGAAAGTACATCAAGCGGAGAACAGGCATCAGGCGGGCTTATGGACGGACTGCGGGCGACTGCAGACGGTGTTGCACAGCTTTCCGATGGAGCGGCACAGATGAGTGACGGTCTGGGTCAACTGGCAGACGGAGCAAAGCAGCTAAAGGACAGTGCGTCCATGCTTACCGAAATGCAAAGCGGAAGTCAGCAACTAAGTGACGGGATCAAGGGTCTCAGCGAGGGAATTGTTAAATATACAGACAGCGTGGATCAAATGGTTGGAATGCTGACGCTTATTTCTACGACATTAGAAACTGCCGTCAGGGAAAATCCCGCGTTGCTGGCAGATAAAAATATCTCCGGATTGATCCGGACTCTCGGCGGAAGCGGTACCGGAAATGGCGGTAGCGGAAATGTCGGACAGCTTGCAGATGCTTCAAAACAGCTGCGCGATTCCGCCAGGCAATTAGCGGACGGAACGGGCGGACTTAACGAGGGTATACAGCAGCTTTCCTTGCTTCAAGACGGAATTTCGGGACTTTCAGACGGACTGTCCGGACTGAAAGGCGGCTCTGACGGTCTGGCGGAAGGCACAAAAGCGTTAAGCGACGGTATGGCGGATTATCGCACAGGCGGAAAAAATGACAGCGAAAAGGAAGCCGCGCCCATCGGTATTACCTTTAAATATTCTTACAGCTATCTGGGTGAACGGTTCGAAGATGTAACGGGATATTTAGGCAATCAGACACCCTTTATGGCAATGGCGGGCAGCATGTTTACCGGTAACGCACAGCTTTCACAAATGGCACAAATGAAGTCGCTGACACTTCAGCAGCTCGGCGGTGTCGATTTCCCGAATAGTATCGCCCTGTATCCTGTCGGCTTTGAGCAAAAGGATGTTGTGCTGGCGCATCTTGATAAATGGAATGCTGACGAAAGCATAACCTTTTACAGCGAATCCCGGGGAAAAGACATCACGCTTAAAGAGGACGAGCGTGAGGATATCATCTACACAGACGCGCTCTCGATGATTGTTGCTATGATTAACACCTTTATCGACATTATTACCTTTGCGCTGGTCGGATTTACCTCTCTGGCACTTGTGGTTTCATGTGTTATGATTGGAATTATCACCTATGTATCGGTCGTGGAGCGAATCAAGGAAATCGGAGTTATACGCTCACTTGGCGGAAGGAAAAAGGATGTTTCATACCTCTTTAACGCAGAAACGCTTATTATCGGACTTATTTCGGGACTGATTGGTGTCGGCTTTACCTACTTCGGCTCATGGATTATCAATCTGATTATTTATAATCTTCAGGATATCAAAACCATTGCAATATTCCCGTGGCATTACGCGGTTATTATGACCTGCGTAAGCGTGTTCCTTACCCTTATATCAGGCTTCCTTCCCTCGCGCTCAGCGGCAAAAAAAGACCCTGTCGTTGCCTTGCGGACAGAGTAAAAAATATTATAATACACAGAGGGTAACATGGACGACTTAAAATACATTGTTTCTAAAAATATCATATATCTTCGCACGAACAACAAAATGACACAGCTTGAACTGGGTGAAGCGTTAAGCTACTCCGATAAGGCTGTGTCAAAATGGGAACGCGGCGAGGCTGTTCCCGACGCTTATGTTTTAAAAAAGCTAAGTAAGCTTTTTAATGTGTCGGTGGACTATTTGTTGTGCGAACACAATGCAAAGGAATTAAAAGCGGTCACGCCGCACCGGTTTGACCGCCGTGTTATTTCACTTATTTCATTTTTTGGCACATGGACTCTCGCAATCATCATTTTTGCCGTATTTTGGTTTTTAGGTTCAATTGAGTGGATTGTGTTTGTATATGCCTTGCCCGTTTCTTTGATTGTTATGATTGTTTTAACCGCTGTATGGGGAAAGAAAAAAACTAATATTTATTATATATCCTTTCTTGTCTGGAGCATTATCAGCGCCATGTATTTCACATTTTTGCAACATAACCGATGGTTTTTGTTTGTCATTGGAATTCCGCTGCAAATCATTGTGCTTCTTAGCTTCAGAATACGAACCATATCTAAAAAATAGGACTCTACAAAACGTAGAGTCCTGTTTTTTTACTCTACCGCCCATAATTTCATCGTGTAGTTATCACGGCTGACAGTAGCTTTTGTTTTTGGGAAAGCTGTATTATACTGAACAAAAATGAAATGAGGGAAGCTCGTAATGATTAAAAGAATTGCTAAAATTATCAGAATCATAACAATACCACCGGTTATGGTTATGGTTCTGCTTCTTATTTTGCGTTCCGTAAGAGGCAACGTTTTTCAAAACAACATTTTGGATTTGCTGATGTCAATCCTTTTTTTGGCACTGATTCCGGTTGCCGCATATCCGTTGCAGCCATTGATTCCGAAGTACAAAGATAAAGGTCGGGAGGGTCAAAGAAATTTAGCCTTTATCTTTACTCCGATAGGATATATCGGAGCTATTTTATACGGCATATTTACGCATGTAAGCAAAGACCTTTTGTTGATTTATTTTACCTATCTATTGTCTGTTTTTGCGTTACTGCTTTCAAACAAAGTCATGAAATTTCGTTCCAGCGGTCATATGTGCAGTATTACAGGTCCTTTAATAGCGCTTGTTTACTTTATCGGGTGGATACTCGTAATTCCGTGTTGTATTCTTTTCGGACTTATATGCTGGTCGTCGCTGACACTCAAAAGGCATACGCTTTATGAAGTAATCGGAGGCTGCGCCTGCTGTATTGCTGCATTCGGGTGCAGCCTTGTGATTATTGCTTTTTTGTAAGCTTTAACAATGCTAAAAGCTTCTTATCTATATCTGCTTATTTTGCGCTTAAAAGGCCTTTCAGCTCACCCAGTAAATCTCCGCCGCCAACCGAGATATTGCCCACCTTGTCGCAGATTTTTTCAAGGTATTCAAGCTCCTTGAGCTTATAAAGCGTTGTGTTTTCTTCCATCAGTTTTGCTGTGTTCAGCAGGCTTCTGGTAGACGCAACCTCCTCGCGGCGTGAAATCACGTTGGCCTGTGCGTTTTTCTCAGCGACAAGCACGGTATTCATAATGTCTCGAATTTCGCCGGGAAGGATAATATCCTTTAAGCCGGCATCGGAAAACTCAACAAACAATGCTCTTTGCTTTGTTTTAAGCTGTTCAAGAACAAAAGCCGCAATGGAATCCTTCTGCTCTAAAAGTTCATCAAAACGAAATTTTCCGACATATTCACGAAGCGCAAGCTGTGTTAGGGTGTAAATCTGCGTCTTGTAGTCCTTGAGCTCGCTAATAATTTTGACGGCATCTGTAATTTTATAGGTGCAGACAAAATTCAGGCGTAAAGAAACCTTGTCGGCAGTCAGAATTTCCTGACCGCTGATGTCAAGCTGCTGTGTACGCAAATCTACATTCAGGCAGGTAACCTTTGTCATGCTGTTCCAGAAATAATAGCTTCCGCTTTCAAGCTGACACCGGAGCTTTCCGTCAAAGAAGAGCAATCCGATTTCGCCGTCGGGCACTTCGATTTTGCTGTAGAGATTTCTCGGTATCGACATTAATTGCTCGGGTGTTAAATCGGTCACTTCACTTTTTGAAATGTCGATTAGCTTAAACGAATGTGTACGGTAACAATTAAAAAAACTGTATGTGCCGGGCTGAAGTGCTCCCGAAATGCGGTCGTCTTCAAAGTGTATGGCAATAAAACCGTCAGGCACGTCAATTCTTGTCACGATATCAGAAAATTCCCTGTCACGCATAAGCACCGAAATATCGGTATTGCCAACCGAAACAGGCTTGCTTATGTCTGCACGAAGATAGGTTTCTCTAAAACGGATTTTATGTTTCCCCGGCGCAAGCATATTACGGTATGTACCGTTCTTGAATAAAAAGCCGCGCTCGTTTTCGTTGATAATGATTTTCATGTTTTTCTCTTCTTTCTTGATGGTTTTGGTTTCGGTAAAAAGCATCCGCATTGTTTTTGCGGAACAGATGTTAAGCTCCATCGAAATTTATCCGGTATGAATCATCCCTGGTGTCTTATCAAAGTTGAAATTTAGAAATTTCAACTTTGACAAGACACCGGATGAAGCTATGAGATAAAATCGTATTGAGCGGTATCCCTCTTGCCGCTTGGCAAAAAGAATGCTGTGTCGGTAACAGGAAAATTTGCAGTAACCTTCACCGGATGCTTTTGACCTTCGCCGTTTGGATTAAAGACTTCACAGGTCTTTCCCTTAGGGGGAGTCGAACCCCAACGATTACTCGTTTTCCAGAAGACATACTCTACCGGCTGAGTTACCTCTTTTTTTACAAAAAGAGGGCGGGAGTTGAACCCGCGACATTGTCGTGTGCTCCGTTTACGGAGCGTCGCTGCTTTGTCCGGTATACCGTAAGCTAAAAGCTTCGGCACCGCAAGGGATAAAATCCCTTTACACAGAACAAAACAAGCAGTAATTAAAGGCTTATAAGGCCTTAATACCAAAACATTTACCCTTTGACCACGCCGATTGTTTTAAGGCGCTTTAAAGGCTTGACCAAATCGGTCTGATGTGCCATTACCTCATCAATATTCTTATAGGCAAAACGGCTTTCCTCGGCTACGTCGTTTTTGTTGTGCTTACCTAAGATTACGCCTTGCTCTTTGAGATCAAGCATAACCTCTTCGGTCGAAAAATTCTGCATTGCGCCTTTTCGGGAATATTGGCGTCCTGCGCCGTGTGAGGATGAGCAAAAGCTCATTTCTTCGCCAAGCCCTTCCACAACATAGCTATATGAACCCATCGCTCCCGGGATGACGGCTAATTCGCCTTTGCGTGCACGGGTTGCACCCTTTCGGTGCACCCATACATTTTTATCATAGTGATGTTCAAGGGCTGCGTAGTTGTGATGACAGTTGATTTCTTCGGTATAATTAAAGGTGATATCTGTGTGCTTGCCAATCCATTTTTCAACGATGGCACGAACGGCATACATCATTTTTGTGCGATTTTCTTTTGCAAAGTCAAGCGCAAGATTCATCCAGTTAATATACTGTTTACCTTCTTCGGTATCTGTCGGTAAAAATGACAAACGCCATTCGTCAGGAATTTCGGAATGCCATTTTTGATTGAGATTGCGCGCGGCATTATGAAAATAGTCGCAGATTTGTTTTCCGAAATGACGGCTTCCCGAGTGAAGCATAATGCCGAGATATCCGTTGTCATCCTCTTGAAGCTCAATGAAATGGTTTCCACCGCCGAGAGTTCCTATCTGATGNTAGCCTGCGTCAATTTCACCGATAAGTTCAGGCGCAGTTTCGTATAAATCCATATTTTCAAGAGCGATGTCAAGAGTTGTACAGCTTTGAATGTGCTTGTGATGATTGAATCCGACAGGTACATTACGAAGAATATCTCCCACAATACCTTGAATCATTGTGCCGTTTCCGGTTTCGATATCCTTAATCTCGCTTACCTTGATATCTGTTCCGGAAAAAGCCATGCCGCATCCGATATCCACGCCGACCGCATTTGGAATAATTACACCGGTTGTCGCGATAACGCCGCCAATCGGCATACCCATTCCTGCGTGGGTATCGGGCATAAGGGATACCCATTTATGTATGAACGGCAGATTGGCAAGATGCATTGATTGCTCACGGCACATCTCATCCATCTGCGTTTCATTGTCGAGCCAGACCTTTATCGGAATTCTTGTGTCTTCGTTTGAAATAACAAACATTTTTGTTGCCTCCTTGTTTTTTGCTATGTGCCTATAATACAGGAAAGATTTCCCTTTTTCATTTAAAAAAGTTTGCGAAGTTGATTTATTTGATTTTTTAAATTATAATTGAGAAAATGTTTTCGATTGATGGGGCGATAATGTATGGCTGAATTTTCACAACTGATTAAAAAGTTCGATAAAATACGTGACTATATGCGTGACTTTTACGTGTACGGTTTCAAGTCGCGCTCGGAATTTACCAAAAAATCCGCCCGAACCTATGACAACGAAAAACGGCGTTGTGAAAGCTATCTGGGCGAATATATGAAATGGGACTACAAGGACAGAACAAAATCCTCTTTTGTATCGGTTGACTGTGGAAGGATTCCGATAAACCCTCTGTATGCCGCGTGGAAATCAAAAAGCTTTACTTCAAACGATATCATGCTGCACTTTTATATATCGGACATTTTGCACGCTTCGCCGATGAGCGTTGAAGCATTGACAGATGAAATTTGCCAAAGGAGCGGACTTACATTTGATGTTCAGACGGTTCGGGGGAAGTGCAGCGAATACGTAAAGAACGGCATCCTGACATCCGAAAAGCAAGGTAAGGCATTTGTTTATTCTTTGTTTGACGGCAAGCTCAATATATCCGAAGCCCTTCTTGACGCTGTTTCATTTTTCCAGGGTTCCGCTCCTTTCGGTGAGGTTGGAAGCTATATCCTTGACCGCGAAAATAAGAGAAACGGTTTATTCTCATTTAAGCATAACTATATTGCGCATACATTAGAGGACGGCGTTCTTTTGGAGCTTCTTGCCGCTATAAGGAAGGATTATGCGGTATATTTTGAAAACCACAGTGAAAAAAGCGGTCAGACCATCCGAATTCATGCGCTGCCGCTTAAAATTTTTGTCAGCACAGTAACCGGACGCAGGTTTATATGCATGTACTCTCTTGCAAAACGCAGATTTGCCAATTTTCGTTTGGATTATGTCAAAACAGTTGAATTGGCCGAGTTTGCAGAGGACTCTGAAATGCTCAAAGAAAAGCTTGACAACAATCTTGGCAGCATATGGGGCGTGGGGTTCGGAGGCAGTAGCCGTGAGGAAATTATATGCATGAAGCTTTTTATTGATGAAAAACGCGAGCAGTATATAATTGACAGAATCAAACGTGAGGGTCAGGGCGGTGAGCTTGTCCGGCTTGAGGATAACATCTTCCTTTACACAAAAACAATGTTTGACTCGACGGATATGTCTCCATGGATTAAAACCTTTACGGGTCGGATTATTCAGCTTGAGGGAACAAACAGGACAGTCATTAACAGGTTTTACGGTGATATGAACCGCATGGCAAAGATGTATGATATCGGAGGTGAAGCGTGATGGAGCTTTTCTCTGAAATTTACGGCTGTTATTTCACGGTTGTTTCTCAAATCTTGGAAGCCGCAAAAGAAGGCATGACAAAAGCTCAAATTGAGCAGCTTGTCAGCGCACAAGGCTTTTATGACAGCGCTTTTCACTTGCTTCCGTCATTGTTTTGCGGCGAATGGGAGCTGCTTGAAAATCGGAATGATACGTACTTTTCAAAAATAACCGACAAAATTAAAAGACCCTTAACCACACTTGAATCGGCGTGGATAAAGGCTCTTTTAAGTGACCCTAAAATAAGGCTCTTTTTATCGGACGAAGCAATTGACGATTTGAAAAGCATATTGACAGATGTTGAACCGCTTTTTTTGCAATCTGATTTCAACTATTATGACCGTCATTCGGACGGCGACGATTACAGCGATGAGGAATATATAAAAAACTTCCGCACCGTTTTAAAAGCGTGCAAAACGGGCAGCCCGTTAATTGTTGAGTACAGCGGAGGTAAGGGAGAAAGAACCAAGCGTCAATATCATCCATACAAGCTTTGCTACTCGATTCGGGATGATAAATTCCGGTTGCTTTGCGCCGCTTTCCACCAAAATCAAAGAAGACTGATGAAGGTTACCTTAAATATTGCGCGTATGACATCGGTACAGCTGTCAGAGCATCAATTTGACATATCCGAAAAGCTTAGGTCTCTTTATGCCGACCCAAATCAAAACGAATCGGTTGTTATCGAAATATCAAGGGAGCGCAATGCGCTTGAACGTTGTATGCTTCAATTCGCATCCTTCGAGCGGCAAACAGAATACGACAGAGAACGTGATGTTTACACATGCCGTATAAGCTTTGACCTGTCAGATGAAACCGAGCTTCTTATCCGCATTTTAAGCTTTGGACCTGTGGTTAAGGTGCTGAGTCCTGAAAGCTTCTTAGCGCAGGTCAAAGCAAGAATCAAGAGGCAAATTAAGCTGAATGAAATGTGACCTGTGACAAGTTTTGTAAAGTAGAGGACGGCTGGGCGCAAGCAACTTAAGAGATTAAAAGTCTAAAATGGGATTGTAGGGGTCGGCATCTCGACGACCCGAGATACGACTTTACTGCCTTAAAAGCATTTTTTTGCAACTTCGGTGACGATTTCCGGTATGTCGAGGACGCC
>JGI994J12354_10001214_pt1 | contig 26190 bp, 24 predicted proteins | sample IntmicLarv3ML3BL_FD_12354 | JGI IMG/M metagenome (IMG submission 12354)
GCGAAGATACAAGAAGAACAAGACAAACTAGCGACATACGAACAGATGCGCCAACAAGTAAGCGAACGATTGGCTGGACTTAAAAGTAAGGTGTAGTAATGAAAAAAATTGATATAAAAAAAGAAAATATAGATAAAAACGATATGCAAGAGGAGAAGAGTAAAGATAGTAATATTAAAGAGGACAAGAGTAAAAATAGCAATCGTAAAGATAATAATGGTAAAAATGGCAATCGTAAAGATAGCAATAGTAAAGATAATAATAGTAAAAATGGCGATGGTAAAGATAATAACGGTAAAAAAATAAATTGGAATAATATAAAAACATATATGCAAGCACGTAAGATAAGGCGAGAAGAAATTTTAAAGAGGCATCAAAATAGTGTGTTTGGACAGAAGATGCAGCCTATCTATAATATTTTGAACAAATGCTCGGTAATATTGCAAATATTGTTGATTGTGAAGATTAATTTTGTGATTGAATGGATTTCAAGGCATTCCTTTATGCGAGCATGGGACTATATGGTGAAAAGTCCATTGGTATTCCTTTATAATTGCTTGATTATCGCAATTCCATTTTCTGTTGTTTATCTGATAAGGCGGCGTGTATTTGCACGAACAATTATCAGTGTGCTATGGATAATGCTTGGGATTGCAAATGGATATATGTTAGCCAAGCGAGTAACACCTTTTAATGCACAAGACTTAAAGGTGGCACAAGAGGGCTTTTCTATTGCGCTTAACTATTCTTCGAAAATGGAGTTGTTTACGTTAGTGATGTCGTTTTTAGCTGTTCTTATTGGACTTATATGGATGTGGCGTCGTTGTGGTCGATATGAGGGTAAGTTAAATAGAAAAATAGTGCTTGTTGGAATTGCGATTTTTGGAATTGGGTTTGCGAAAATTTCAGATATAGCGATTGAGCGTCGCGTGATTTCTACGTATTTTGGCAATATCGCATTTGCGTATGAAGATTATGGAACACCGTATTGTTTCGTGACGAGTGTATTTGGTACGGGGATTTCACAGCCGTATGAGTATAGTGAAACAGAAATGAAAAGAATTGTTAATGCAGGGAATTTGCAAGAAGTTTCACATGAGGAGAGTGTGCTTCCTAATATTATTTTTGTACAATTAGAATCATTTTTTGATACGAAAGAGGTTCGTTTTTTAGAAACATCAGAAGATCCACTGCCAAATATCAGAAAGCTATCAAAGAACTATTCATCGGGTTATTTTCGTGCACCATCAATAGGAGCAGGGACAGCGAACACAGAGTTTGAGGTCTTAACAGGAATGAATCTTCGCTTTTTTGGACCAGGAGAGTATCCCTATAAAACAGTGTTGAAAAATCAACCAAGTGAAAGTTTAGCAACAGCACTTTCAGAGTTTGGATATACTGCACACGCATTTCACAATAATGGTGGAAATTTCTATAGCCGTGCAGAAGTTTTTAACAATCTAGGGTTTGATAGTTATAGCAGTAGAGAATTTATGAATATTGTTGAAATGACGGAAAATGGTTGGGCAAAAGATTACATTTTGATTGAACATATTGTAGATGCACTAGAAATGACAGAGGGGCAAGACTTTATCTTTGGAATTAGTGTACAAGGACATGGTAGTTATCCAGAAGAACCACTGCTTATCGATCCAATTATTACAGTGGAAAATATGGAGGACGAGAAGAAGAGATATGCGTGGGAATACTATGTCAACCAAATTTATGAAATGGACCAGTTTGCAGCAGACTTGGTTAAAGCAGTAGAAGATAGAGGGGAACCAGCAGTTATTGTATTTTATGGTGACCATTTGCCAACGATGGACTTGCGTACAAATGATTTAAAGAGCTTGCAGTTATACAATACAAATTATGTGATTTGGGATAATATTGGTTTGGAGAAAATCGACAGAACAATTCCAGCTTATCAAATAGGTTCAGAGGTCTTAGGACGTCTTGGCATTTACACAGGGACTATTTTTAACCACCACCGTGAACGAAGAGATAGCAAAGACTACTTACTAGACCTACAATCTTTGCAGTATGATATTTTGTATGGCAAAAGTTATGTGTATGATGGTGAATTTTCATTTGATTATGGGAAAATGCAGATGGGATTACGCGATACCTATTTAACTGAAATAGAGCTGACGCCAGAGGAGAAGTATGTTTTGCACGGTAATCATTTTACAGAGGCGAGTAAGGTTTTTGTCAATGGAGAGCGAGTGAGAACTATCTTTCTTGATAAAACAAGTTTAGAAATAGCAGGCGGAGCGTTGGAAGAAAATGATATTGTGCATGTTAGTCAAGTTGGCTCTAGCAATACAGTATTTCGTAGTTCAAAAGAGTATGTATACTATCGTGGGATACTAACAGAAATGTTCAAACGGACATGGAGTGAAAAGTGAAAGAGATAATTGATTATATAGAAGAACTTCCGAAGTTTACAAAGAAACATTCAAGTGAATATTTACTGGAGTTTTTGCGTTTTTTGGGTAATCCTGAACAAGGCAAAAAAGTAATTCATGTAGCAGGGACGAATGGTAAGGGGACGGTATGCTCCTATTTAAAATCAATGCTGTTAGCAGTTGGTAAAAAGGTGGGGTGCTTCACTTCTCCACACTTAATTCATTTGCATGAAAGAATCAATATAAATGGACAAGACATTTCCGATACGAAGTTACGGGAATGTTTTGTGTATGTGAAAACAGCAGTAGGAAAAATGGAAGAGGCAGGGCTTTCGCACCCATCTTACTTTGAATTTTTATTCGGTATGGCATTGGTTGCTTTTCACGAGCATAGAGTGACGTATTTGATATTGGAAACAGGACTTGGTGGAAGATTGGACGCAACGAACATCATAGCAATGCCCTTGCTTACGATTATTACTTCAATAGGTTTGGATCATCAAGAAATCTTGGGAAATACAATAGAAGAAATCGCAAGAGAAAAAGCAGGAATTATCAAAGAGGGTGTTCCTCTTGTGCATGATGCGAAAAATAAAACTGCAACAAGGGTAATTCAAGATATTGCAAAAGAAAAGAAAAGTAATTGTTTCGCGGTATCTGATAAAACTTATGAAATTTGTGAAATGACAGACACAGGTATTGCATTTTTGATGAGAGATAGCTATTATGAAAAGGCTATGTGGAATACAAAAGGGCAAGGCATATGGCAGATTACAAATGCAGGATTGGCATTAGAGGGAATGCGAGCTTTGCAAGAAATGGGAGAAGTGCCTAAGGCGCTAAATGTATGGAAACAAGCGCTGCAAGAGAGCTTCTGGCAAGGACGTATGCAACAAATAGAGACGGGGCTGTTTATAGATGGAGCGCATAACCATTTGGCAATGCAAGAGTTTGTAAAAAGCGTGCGCCTACAAAAAGTGGAAAAAATAGTAATTATATTTGCCATTATGCAAGATAAACATTATGAAAATATGATACAATACTTATGCACCTCTTTGGAAGTAGAGCAAGTGATTGTAACAACCTTGCAAGATACGCGTAGTGTGACAGCAGAAAAACTACAAAGTGTATTTGAAACATACACAGATGCGCCTGTTTGTAAAACGAACAATATACAAGAAGCATGGCAGATACTACATGAAATGGATAGAACGAAAAAAACGACATATTGTCTAGGTTCCTTATATTTTGTAGGAGAAATACTAAAACTCTGGAGGGAAACACAGAATGTTAAATTTTGAAGAAGAATTGAAGAAGTATAAAGAAAGTTTAGAAGTGGAAGATATTGAGAATGCTGTATATGCAGAAGACTTGACAGATATTGTAGACATTTTTCAAGAGATGCTTACACAAGCAAGATAGTGAAATGGGGGCAGACAGATGGAGTTTAAAACCAAATTAGTCCGTCGCTCTAATTTTTGGTACAATGAGGGCCTAAAAAGAGCGAATATGCGAGACTTGACTGGAGCAAGTATCAGCTTGAAACGAAGTTTAAAATATGATCATGAAAATGTGGCGGCAAGAAATCTACTTGGTCTTGTTTATTTAGGGTATGGTGAAGTTACAGAAGCACTTGTACAATGGATTATCAGCAAGAATCAAAAGTCTCACAATAATATAGCGAATTATTATATAAAAATGATACAAGAAACACCAAATGAATTAGAGGCATATAATCAAACATTTCAAAAGTTTAATCAATGCCTTGTATACTGTAAGCAAAATGGTGAAGATTTAGCAATTATCCAGTTGAAAAAGATTATATCAATGCACACCACTTATTTAAAAGCGTATCAGTTATTGGCACTGTTATACTTGAGAACAAAACAGTATACACAGGCGAGACGAATACTTGGCCAAGCACGTAAGCTAGACAAGGCGAATCCAATTACGTTATCTTATATGCATGAGCTGGCAATCGCGAGTAGAAAAGCAAGAGCGCACATAAAAAAAGAAGCTGGAGCAGATCAGACAGTTACATATAACTTGGGAAATGAAACGATTATTCAACCAACAGACGCAACGAGTAAAGAAAAGGCAAAAGTAAGAAAAGTGTTAAATATCGTTATTGTTGCAGTACTTGGTTTTGCAGTTTTTTGGTTTTTGATTGTTCCAGCGATTGGGCAATCACAGGCATTAAATACAAATAAAAGCATTGTTGCATACAGTGATGAAATAGCAGCACAAAAGGCAGAAATAAATGCACTTAAGAAAGAGTTACAGTCTTATCGAAGTGTCAGTGAATCGGCAGAAAATGTACAGGCTACGGTAGAGTCAACGCAGGAAAGTTATGAAATGTTGGCAACTGTAACAGCGCAATATGCTTCTGGTGGAGTAAGTCATGCAGAGATGGCAAACAACCTATTAAAGGTTAATGTAACAGCACTTGGAGAATCGGGCGAACAAAAATTTCGAGAATTAAGTGGAAATATTTTCCCGATTATTCTTGAGAGAGAATATCCAGTTGGACAGGCAAGATATGAAGAGGGCGCTTATGAAGAAGCGATTGCTATTTTTGAAAAAATTGTTGCTATGCAAGAAGATTATGCAGATGGGAATGCGCTCCTTTACTTGGCAAATGCCAATAAGCGACAAGGTAATGAAGAAACGGCAGAAGAATTATATACAAAAATTATACAACTCTTCCCAGACACAGAAGTGGCGAACAAGGCAAATGAGGGATTACAAGGAAATATTCCAGAAATGTAGAGGAAGTACAAAACTTTGTACACTATGACGAGGGTGAAAATTGTACGTTTTCACGAAATGATAAAGGAAATGCATAAAAAATATGCATTTCCTCTTTCTTTTTTTGGTTATTTGTATTAAAATAGAGGTTAAGCAACAGATAAAGAGAAGTATATTAGTGGAAAAATTTAGTTAAAATGCATACTTTTATATTCATAGGAATTATGAAGTATATAGATGCACGAAGTACAGGGGGATAAAAGATGATATCAAATCAAATACTTCAAAATACCATTGATGGATTGAAAGGAATTACAAGGATTGATTTGTGTGTGTCAGACGTTGAGGGCAATATGTTGGCTGCCACGAATGCAGACATCACATACAAAGGGGAAGATGTGTTGTCTTTTGCAAACTCTCCAGCAGATAGTCAAGTGATTTCAGGACAGCAGTTCTTCAAGATATTTGATGACCATCAACTGGAATATGTTTTGATTGTGGCAGGTGATAACGATGATGTTTATATGATAGGCAAGATGGTAGCATTTCAGATTCAAAGCCTATTAGTTGCCTATAAGGAACGTTTTGATAAAGATAACTTTGTCAAGAATTTGTTGCTAGATAACTTGTTGCTAGTAGACATTTATAATCGTGCGAAGAAGTTGCATATCAATACAGAAGTGAGACGTGTTATATTTATTATTGAAACATCTTATGAAAAAGACACGAATACATTGGATAGTGTGCGTGGGCTACTTGGCAATAATCCAAAAGATTTTGTGACAGCAGTAGATGAAAAACACATCATTGTCGTAAAAGAATTGGCAGAGTTAGAGGGTTATACAGAGATGCACGCAAAGGCGAGAGAAATCTTGGACATTTTAAAGAATGAAGAAGATGTTCATATTGCCTATGGAACGATAGTACATGATATCAAAGAAGTTTCAAAGTCTTATAAAGAGGCAAAATTAGCACTAGATGTTGGAAAGATTTTCTTCCACGACAAAGATATTATTGCATATAGTCAATTAGGAATTGGGCGTTTGATTTATCAGTTGCCAATACCACTGTGTAAGATGTTTATTCGGGAAATATTTGAGAAGAAATCACCAGACGAATTTGATGAAGAAACATTGGCGACAATCAACAAATTCTTTGAAAATAGTTTGAATGTTTCAGAAACATCAAGACAGCTTTACATTCATAGGAATACATTGGTATATCGTCTAGACAAATTACAGAAAAGTACAGGGCTTGATTTAAGGGTATTTGAAGATGCAATTACATTTAAGATTGCGTTAATGGTCGTGAAGTACATGAAGTATATGGAGACAATGGAATACTAAATTTTAGGAGGAACATATGATTGAATTGAATGGTGTATCAAAGGAGTACGCAAAAGGAATTGCTGCTTTGAATGATATTAATCTAAAAATTGAACAAGGGGAGTTTGTGTTTATCGTAGGAGATAGTGGCTCTGGTAAATCGACCTTGATTCGTCTATTGATGAAAGAGCTAAACCCAACAGAGGGAACTATCATTGTCAATGGGCAGAACTTAAACCGTATGAAGCAAAGACATATTGCGAAATATCGTCGTAAATTAGGCGTGGTATTTCAAGATTTCCGTTTGTTACAAGATAGAAATATTTATGACAACATCGCATTTGCACAAAGAGTGACAGAGGTACCAACACGTGTGCTAAAACAAAAAGTACCAGCAGCACTTTCTTTAGTTGGATTGGCACAAAAGTATAAGTCATTTCCAAAGGAACTCTCAGGTGGAGAGCAACAAAGAGTTGCGATTGCTAGAGCAGTGGTGAACGAACCAGCAATTTTATTTGCAGATGAGCCGACAGGGAACCTAGACCCGACAAATTCATGGGAAATCATGAAATTACTGGAGGAGGCGAATGATAGAGGGACAACAGTTGTAGTTGTTACACATAATCAAGAAATTGTAAACGAAATGAAAAAGCGAGTGCTGACGATGAAAAAAGGTGTCATTGTTAGTGATGAGCAAAAAGGTGGGTATACAAATGAGGATTAGTACAATAGGATATACAACAAAACAAGGGTTTAAGAATATTGCACGTAATAAAATGTTTTCATTTGCGTCAATCGCTACGATGGCTGCGTGTATTTTTGTATTTGGCTTATTTTTTGCATTGGTGATGAACTTTCGACATATTGTAGAGAAAGTGGAAGAGGGTGTTGCAATCACCGTATTTTTTGATGAAGATTTACCAGAGAGTAGGATAGAGGCAATCGGAGCGCAATTAGAGGCGCGCCCAGAGGTTGCGGATATGAATTTTGTTACAGCAGAAGAGGCATGGGGCAATTTCCAAGAAGAATATTTTGGAGAGGCTGACAGTGAAATTGCAGAGGGCTTTAAAGATGATAATCCTTTAACGGGAGCAGACCATTACGCAGTTTTTGTACAAAGTCCAGAAATGCAGGCGGAATTAGTAGAATATGTAGAGAGCATAGAGGGTGTTAGAAAGGTCAATAAGTCAGATATTGTAGCAAGAACATTGACGAGTATCAATCGTCTAGTGACCTATGTATCGATTGCGATTATCACGATTTTATTAGGGATAACAATATTCTTAATCAGCAATACAATTACGACAGGAATTACGATTCGTCGTGAAGAAATTGCGATTATGAAGTATATTGGTGCAAAAGATGGGTTTGTGCGAGCGCCGTTTGTAATTGAGGGCTTGATTATCGGATTTATCGGTGCAGCAATTCCATTAACAGCATTATACTTCCTGTATGGAAAGGCAATCGAATATGTAATAGAAAGATTTGCATTATTGAGAAACATCATTGATTTTCTACCAGTATATCAAGTATACGAACTGTTATTGCCAATCGGATTGGCGATGGGAATCGGAATTGGATTTTTAGGTAGTGCAATTACTGTACGTAGGCATTTGAAAGTATAGAGGAGAAGAAATATGACTCGATATAAGAAAGTGATTAGCTTGCTTTTGGCAACGATGCTTTGCTGGGGTGTGTTATCTTCTGTACATGCTGATGAAATTGAGGATAAAAAGCAAGAAAAGGCAGCAGCAGAGGCAGCAAGTGCAGCGTTATCGAATGAACTAAGTGTGGTTATTGCAGAGATGACGCAAGCAGAAGCAGATATTTCGGCAAAGCAAAAAGAGATTGAAATAGCGACGGACGAATTGGTTCAAGCAAAAATTGATGAACAGGACCAATATTTTCGAATGAAACAACGTATTAAGTATATGTATGAAAACGGAAGTGAAAACTTCTTAGAACTGATATTCCAAGCAACAGATATGGCAGATTTCCTCAATCGAGTGGAGTATGTTCAACAAGTTACAGAAGCAGACCGTAGTACGTTGGTTGAATATCAGGAATTAGTTGAAGAAAGAAAAGAAAAAGAAGAAGCCTTACAAGTAGAAGAGGCAAATTTACGAGTGTTGCAAGAGACTTTAATTGTGAAACAAGGTGACTTGAATGCAATGTTAGCGAACAAAAATAGTGAGATTGCAGGATTAGAAAGTGAAATTAATCGTTTGATTGCTGAAGCAGAAGAGGCGGCTAGAGTAAAAAGAGAGGCAGAAGAAGCGGCGGCTGCGGCAGAGGCAGCAGCGAGAGCAAGAGCGGCAGCAAACGCACAAAACTCACAAGGCTCACAAAGCTCATCAGGTGGTTTTGCAGGAGCACCTGTGATATCTGGAAATGGACAATTATCACACCCACAACCAGGAGCAAGAGTATCGAGTGAATTTGGACCTAGATGGGGGACAATGCACAATGGAATTGACTTTGCAGCACCGATTGGAACGCCAACGTATGCTGCTGCGGCTGGAACAGTAACGGTTGCACGCTACAGTAGTAGTGCTGGAAACTATGTAGTAATTAATCATGGAGGTGGATTGGTTACAAAGTATATGCATTTTTCAGCAATTTATGTAAGTGAGGGACAATCAGTAGCAAGAGGGCATAATATTGGAGCAGTTGGAAATACAGGATATTCTACAGGCCCTCATCTTCATTTTCAAGTAGAGGTAAACGGTCAACCAAGAAACCCAAGGGAGTTCTTATAATATGGAAGAAAACACAAAAAAGAAAACAGAATATAAATTTTTAAGAGGAGCACTTGCGGGTGCTCTTGTTGTATTTCTTGTTATGAATAACATCTTACCGATAGTAACTAGATATTTTCCAACAGTAACTAGATATTTTTCGACAGAAGAAGCAGATGTAATTGTAGGTACAAAAACAAATGCAAAATTGCAAGAAATAGACTCGTTGATTCAAAACCATTTTTTATATAACGAAGATATCAAAGAGGGAGTATTGACGGAGGGCTTGTATCGGGGCTATATAGAGGCGTTAGATGATATTTATGCTGCTTATTATGATGTTGAAGAGAGTAAAGCTCTTAAACAAGATATACAAGGCGTGTACAGTGGGATAGGTGCTGTATTATCGCAAGATATAGAAACGAAAATCATTACGATTATGCATACATACCAAGACTCCCCAGCCGAGAAAGCAGGTTTAAAAGGAAAGGATATTTTATACAAAGTAGATGGAGAAGATATTCTTGGTCAGTCAGTAGAAGAAGTTGTGGCGAAGATACGTGGAAAAGAGGGGGAACCCGTAGAAATAACGGTGTATCGAGGAGATGATGCAGAAGAAGTAGAAGTGACTGCTATTCGTGCACAAATTGAAGTAGAAACAGTGATTTATGAAATGAAGTCAGATAAGATTGGCTATATTCGTATTACAGAGTTTAGACAAACGACAGTTGAACAATATCAAGAAGCACTAGAAGAGTTGCGACAAGATGGTATGAAAGGTTTAGTTGTAGATTTACGCAATAATCCAGGTGGTGGACTTGATGTGGTTGAAGATATTTTAGGAATTATGCTACCAAAGAATAGTAATATTCTAAGGGTGGTAGATGCAAATGGAAACGAAAGCATAAGGACATCTACGGATAAAGGCGATTTTGACGAACCATTAGTTGTATTAGTAAATAGATTTAGTGCGAGTGCGTCAGAAATTTATGCAGGAGCGATTCAGGATTATCAAATTGGAAAAATTGTTGGTGAAACTACATTTGGAAAAGGTGTAATACAACAAGTCTTTCCACTAAATGATGGCAGTACTGTAAAATTGACAGTCGCAGAATATCTTACAGCGAATGGAAATCAGATAAATGAAGTCGGTGTAGAGCCAGATGTGGAAGTAAAGTTTGAAGCAAACAAAGATGATGAAGATGCAGACAATCAATTAGAAGAAGCTATGAAAATTTTGGAAAAGGATATGAAATAATTGAGGAGAGGGCATTAGATGAGAATAAGAATCAAAAATGGACATATCTTAGATCCATTGACAAATTGCGATGAAGTAAGAGATATTTTGATTCAAGATGGCAAGATTGCAAAAATTAGTGTGGAAATCACAGAAGAAGTGGACGAAGTGATTAATGCTGCTGGTTGCTATGTGATGCCTGGAATCATTGATTTGCACGTACATATGCGAGAGCCAGGATATGAATATAAGGAAACAATTCTAACGGCAACGAGAGCAGCCGCAAAGGGTGGAATTACAACAATTTGCGCTATGCCAAATACCAATCCTGTGATTGATACAAAAGAAAAAGTCATGCAAGTTCATGAAAAAGCACAGCAAGTTTCACCAGTGCATGTAATTCAGCTTGGAGCCATTACAAAAGGGCAGGCAGGCAAAGAACTTGCAGATATACGAGGTATGGCAAAGGCAGGGTGTCATGCAATTAGCGAAGATGGAAAGTCAGTCATGAATGCAGAGTTATATGCACAAGCTATGGAAGAGGCAGTGAAGAATGATATTTCTGTATTTGCACATTGCGAAGATATTGACCTTGTGCAAGGTGGTGTGATGAATGCGTGTACAAAAGCAGAAGCACTTGGACTAAAAGGCATCACAAATGAAGTGGAGGACATAATTGTTAAACGTGATATTACACTGGCAAAAGCGACAGGTGTTCGACTCCATTTATGTCATTGTTCGACAAAGGATAGCGTGCAACTTCTTGCAAATGCAAAGGCAGAGGGCTTATCTATAACGGGCGAAGTATGCCCACATCATTTTGTACTTAGTACGAAAGATGTAAAAGCTGATGATGGAAATTACAAGATGAACCCACCACTGCGAGAAATGGAAGATGTAGAGGCACTGCGTAAAGGTTTGCAAGAGGATATCTTCGATGTTATAGCAACGGATCATGCCCCTCATAGCGAAGAGGAGAAAAATTGTGGTATAGAAAAGGCAGCATTTGGCATTGTAGGCTTGGAAACGATGTTAGCATTAACCTATACAGAGTTGGTGAAAACGAAGATTTTAACACCACTTCAAATGGTAGAAAAGTTAAGTACAAACCCTGCAAAGATATTAGGACTATCCAGCAAGGGTAGCATTGCAGAGGGGAAAGATGCAGACCTTGTTATCTTTGATAAGGAGAGGGAATACCAAATAGATAAAGAGGCATTTGTTTCTAAGGGAAAGAATACGCCATTTGATAAAAGAAAAGTGTGTGGAGCTGTGTATTATACGATTGCAAATGGTAAGATTGTTTATATGAAATAATAAGCAACGGAGACCAAACAGACTAGGAGGAAGTTATGATAGAACAATTAATCAGCAATATCAAAAAAACAAAAGCACCGATTGTAGTTGGCTTAGATCCAATGTTAGCGTATATTCCAGAAGAAGTCAAAGCAAAGGCTTATAGAGAGTTTGGAGAAACGTTGGAGGGGGCAGCAGAGGCGATTTGGCAGTTTAATAAAGCCATTGTAGATCATACATATGATTTGATTCCGTCTGTAAAACCACAGATAGCAATGTATGAGCAATTCGGCATTCCAGGCTTGATTGCATTTAAGAAAACGGTAGACTATTGCAAGGAAAAAGGTTTGGTAGTCATTGGAGATATCAAACGTGGTGATATTGGCTCGACTTCAGCAGCATATGCAGACGGACATCTTGGCTGTGTAAAAGTTGGCAGTAAAGAGTATGTACCTTTTGGTGAAGATTTTGCGACCGTAAACCCATATCTTGGTTCTGATGGTGTACAGCCATTTATTGACGTGTGCAAAAAGGAAGAGAAAGGATTGTTTATCTTAGTAAAAACCTCCAATCCATCTAGTGGAGAATTTCAAGACAGATTAGTAGATGGACGTCCATTGTATGAACTGGTAGGAGAGCAGGTTGCAAAATGGGGCGAAAGCCATATGGGGAGTGAATATAGCTACATTGGTGCAGTAGTAGGTGCAACGTATCCAAAAATGGGGAAAATACTACGTGATATCATGCCAAAAGCATATATTTTAGTACCAGGTTATGGCGCGCAAGGTGGACAAGGAAAAGACTTGGTACACTTTTTTAATGAAGATGGATTGGGAGCGATTGTCAATTCTTCACGTGGAATCATTGCAGCATATAAGCAAGAACAATATGCAAAGTTTGGAGCAAGTAATTATGCAGAGGCAGCAAGGGCAGCAGTAGAAGATATGGTACAAGACATTAACCAAGCGTTGGAGGCGAGATAATGAGCAAGAAGTATGATGAAATGGGCGAAGTGTTAAGTCAAGAAATGATTGCAAAAGATATATACAGTATGTGGATTCGTACTACAGCGATTGCAAACGTGACAAAGGCAGGTCAGTTTATTTCAGTATATACAAATGATACAGGGAAATGCTTACCAAGACCAATTAGTGTTTGTGAAGTGGACATGAAGAATAAGTGTATTCGAATTGTATATCGTGTTACAGGAGAACATACAGGCACAAAGCAATTTTCACAAATGCAAACAGGAGAGAAGATACACATACTAGGTCCACTTGGAAATGGGTTTCCACTCTTGCAAAATAAAACGGCTATTTTAATTGGAGGAGGAATCGGAGTTCCACCTATGCTTGAATTGGCAAAACATTTAGATGGTGATACTCAATTTGTACTTGGATTTCGAGATGAGGTTTTTCTTACAGAAGAATGTAACCAATATGGAAACGTATATATTGCAACGGAAGATGGCAATCAAGGAACAAAGGGAACAGTCCTTAATGCAATACAAGAAAATGAACTAAAGGCAGATGTTATCTATGCCTGTGGTCCAACACCAATGTTGCGTGCGATACAAAAATATGCAACCGATAATAGTATAGAATGTTATTTGTCATTAGAAGAGAAAATGGCGTGTGGAATAGGTGCTTGTTTGGCATGTGTCTGTAAATCGAAAGAAAAAGATGCGTATACCAATGTACACAATAAGCGTGTTTGTAAAGAGGGGCCAGTATTTTTGGCGACGGAGGTGGAATTGTAATGAATATGTCCATTGATTTAGCAGGTGTTAGGTTAAACAATCCAGTGATGACTGCCTCAGGAACATTTGGCTCAGGAGCTGAATACGCAGAATTTGTAGATTTGAATGCATTAGGTGCAGTGGTGACAAAAGGAGTGGCAAGTGTTGCTTGGTCTGGAAATGAAACACCACGAATTGCAGAAACGACGGGTGGTATGATGAATGCAGTTGGTTTACAAAATGCAGGAATTGATGTTTTTTGTGAAAGAGATCTTGCTCTTCTTAAGCAATACGATACAAAGGTTATTGTAAATGTTTGTGGCAAGACAACCGATGATTACATTGCAGTTGTAGAGCGTTTAGCAAGTGAAGATGTTGATATGCTAGAAATTAACATTTCTTGCCCGAATGTAAAAGAGGGAGGCATTGCATTTGGTCAAAATGCAAGAGCAACGCAGGAAATTACAACAGCAGTTAAAAAATATGCGAAACAACCAATTATTATGAAGTTAAGTCCAAATGTGACAGATATTGCAGAGATGGCAAAAGCAGCAGAAGCTGGGGGTGCAGACGCAATATCGCTTATAAACACATTAACAGGAATGAAGATAGATATTCATAAACGAGCCTTTGCACTGGCGAACAAAACAGGTGGCTTATCAGGACCTGCAATAAAACCAGTTGCACTTCGCATGGTTTATCAAACAGCAAATGCAGTGAAAGTACCAATCATAGGTATGGGTGGTATAGCAACTGCTGAAGATGCGATTGAATTTCTTATGGTAGGTGCAAGTGCAGTTTCCGTTGGTACGGCAAACTTTTCAAACCCAAGAGCAACAATGGAAATTATAGCAGGCATAGAGGCGTATATGCGTCAATATGGTGTGAAAGATATCAAAGAAATTATTGGGATAATGAAGTAAGGTGAGGGACTCCTATACAAATGATAGGAATACCACAAAGGTTGCATTTAATTGATATTTACAATAATGGAGGACGCGAGAAATGGAACAATACAAACAAGAATTTATAGAATTTATGGTAGAAAGCGATGTGTTGAAATTTGGAGAATTTACATTGAAAAGTGGAAGAAAATCACCGTTTTTTATGAATGCAGGAGCTTATGTTACAGGTAGTCAACTACGAAAATTAGGTGAATACTATGCAAAGGCAATTTATGAAAACTATGGTCTTGATTTTGACGTATTGTTTGGTCCAGCTTATAAAGGAATCCCACTTAGCGTAGCAACAACAATGGCGATTAGTGAACTTTATGGAAAAGAAATTCGTTATTGCTCAAATCGCAAGGAAATAAAGGATCATGGCGATACAGGGATTTTATTAGGAAGTAAGCTACAACATGGTGATAGAGTTGTGATTATTGAAGATGTAACGACTTCTGGGAAGTCTATTGAAGAAACATTTCCGATTTTGCAAGAGCAAGCAGATGTAGAAATCAAGGGATTGATTGTTTCTCTAAACCGTATGGAGCGAGGAAAGAGCGATAAAAGTGCATTAGAGGAAGTGAAAGAAGTGTATGGGTTTGCTACGAATGCCATTGTTAGCATGGCAGAAGTGGTGGAGCATTTGCATAACAAACCATGTTTAGGAAATGTAATGATAGATGATGAAATGAAAGCAAGTATTGACGCATATTACAAGGAGTATGGAGTAAAGTAGGAAAATACGATGGCGAAAAATGAGCAAAGAATCAATAAACCAAAAAACAAAATTATAGAAAAAAGAAATCAAGGCAAAGAAAAGAAAGTACGAGAAAAAAGAAGTGTAGGAAATCGAAAATACGGGCAAGGGCAGGCAAGACATGCGAAAAAAGGAATTTATTCATGCGTGATTGCAGTGCTGATACTGGTATTACTTTTTGTAATGCTTGGAATTTCTTATGTTTCAGCAGGAGAGACGACAGCTTTACTTGGTGCGTGGGGAATCGGAACACTTATCCTAGCATGGGTTGGTCTCATGACGGGAATTAAGGGCTTGCGAGAACGCGAGAAAAATTACATGACTTGCAGGATTGGCATATGGTGCAATGTGTTGTTTATTGTTTTATTTTTGGTAATATTTGTAAGGGGGCTTTTATAAATGAATGAACAATTAGAACTATTACAAGAACGATATGACTTGGCAGTTTCGCGCATATCTTTGATATCAAAAGAAGAGATAAAAGAGCGAAAATACAGCGATTTTTTTACTTCTACGGCTACGTTTATTTTACAAGTTGCAAGTGTATATGAAAAAGTAAAGAATACGGAACAAAGAACACTTGCAGAATATGAGATAGATAATCAAACACTCTATCAAGATATATTGCCAGAGAATTATACAAAGAGTTATGCAAATTCAACTTATGCAAAGCAGATGCTAGGTGAAGAGTTTGGTGCGTTTCTTGCTGTGATTTATACGGAAATGCGTGCAATGATTCCATATGCGTACGAGCAAAAATTGGAGAATTTTGTTATTTGTGCAGAGTTATTTCTACAAATTTATCATTGCTTTGAAGAAAGTGTTGCGCCCAATTACCAAGAAGTGCAAGAAATATTATATTGGTATGCGAGCGATTATGCAGAGGTGCTTTTGGCAGAGCGAATCAAAGAACAGATATTGCCTACGTATGCATTTGCGACAAATATCATTATGCAAAGTGACTTAAGTGATATACGTTATCTCTATTTGTATGGTGAATATGTTAGTGAAAATGAAATTAGAACGGCAAAGCATATTCAATCATTACCACAAGCGATGATTGATAAGATGGCAGAAGTGTATACAGAGGGCTATCGCAGAGGGTTTATCAATGGAAATAAAGATTTAAGTAAAAAGGAAGTTGTAAATATTCGTTATACGCTTGGCTTTGAGCGTGTTGTCAAAAAAGCGATAGAAAATTTCAAAGCGATGGGGCTTTGCCCAAGCATTTTCCGTAGTGCAGTTAGTATTTTAACGAAGAGACAGCATCTCAAAATAGGGTATTATGGGGCAATCGCAAATAAACAGTACGATTATGACCATAAAGATGACCAAAGTTTGATTTTAGATAAACGTTTCATAGAGCGTAAGCTAGAGGTTGTGAAAACGACATATGAAACATATAAGCAAGAGGCGAGTAAATTTGCAGGGCCAGCAGTTATGGAGATTTTTGGAGAGGAACCATTTTCACCAGAACAAAAAGAAGAGGCATTGCATTTGAATGAAGAACAGAAAAAGTTAGACTTGCTTTATGAAAGTAAGGTGGCTCAGATTACAAATGAGTATATCAAAGGCGAAGAGAGAAGTTTTACAATTATCGCCTATCCATCGCCTGAAATTGGCAGTGAGTATGAAATGATTTTTGATGAAATTGTGAAAATTAATACGTTAGATGCTGACTTGTACGAACGCGTGCAACAAAATCTTATTGACGCATTAGATAAGGGAGATTATGTGCATGTTGTTGGAAAAGGAGAGAATCGAACAGATTTAAAAATCAATTTGTATGCACTAAAGGATAAGGAAAAAGAGAGTATTTTTGAAAACTGCGTAGCAGATGTAAATATTCCGGTTGGTGAGGTGTTTACTTCGCCAGTGTTAAGTGGGACAACAGGCATTTTACACGTAAGCAAGGTGTATTTACGTGAGCTGCAATACCGCGATTTGGAATTTATTTTCAAAGAGGGTATGGTTGCAGAGTATTCCTGTGGTAATTTTGAATCGGCAGAGCAAGGAAAGACCTATATTCGAGAAAATATTTTGATGAACCATGAAACACTTCCTATGGGTGAATTTGCAATCGGCACAAATACAACTGCATACGTGGTTGCGAAGAAGTATCAAATAGAAGAGAAGATGCCAATTCTAATTGCGGAGAAAACAGGTCCTCATTTTGCACTCGGAGATACTTGCTATAAATGGAGTGAAGATAATCAGGTTTATAATCAAAATGGAAAAGAGATTGTAGCAAAGGATAATGAAGTTTCGCTGCTTCGAAAAGAGGGTCGAGAAGATGAGGCTTATTATAACTGCCATACAGATGTGACGATTCCATATGAAGAGCTAGAAAAAATCAGTGTGATAACGAGTGAAAATGAAGAAATTGTATTGTTGCAAGATGGGCGTTTTGTACTAGCAGGGTGTGAGGTGTTGAATGAACCATTTGGCACTGATAGATAGTTATAATCAAATATAATGAATCAGAAAACGGCTCTTTGTTGACATAGAAAAAGAGACTTAGTAAAATAACTAGTAAATGGACAACTATTTATTAGTTATTTTTGTGTGCAGAGAATATAAGGAGGCAATCGCATGGATTATAAAAAGGCAGGCGTAGATATTGAGGCAGGATATAAGTCAGTTGAATTGATGAAGAAACATGTACAGAGAACTATGCGCCCAGAAGTGTTGACTGGGTTGGGTGGATTTTCGGGTGCTTTTTCTATGGAGAAATTTAAAGATATGGAAAAGCCTACGCTTGTGTCTGGAACAGACGGAGTGGGGACAAAGTTAAAACTTGCGTTTCTAATGCAGAAACATGATAGCATTGGGATTGATTGTGTGGCAATGTGCGTGAATGATATTGCGTGTGCAGGAGGTGAACCTTTATTTTTCCTAGACTATATAGCGTGTGGGAAGAATGAGCCAAAGAAAATAGAAGAGATTGTAAGTGGTGTGTCTGAGGGGTGTGTACAAGCAGGAGCAGCACTAATCGGTGGGGAAACTGCAGAAATGCCAGGTTTCTATCCAGAAGATGAATACGATTTGGCAGGGTTTGCAGTAGGCGTTGTAGATGAGAAAGATTTAATCAGTGGAAAAGAACTGTGTGTAGGTGATGTCTTAATTGGAATTGCATCTTCTGGTGTTCATAGCAATGGCTTTTCTTTGGTGAGAAATGTATTTACCATGACAGAAACGGCTTTGAATGTATACTATGAAGAACTTGGAAAAACATTAGGGGAAGCATTGTTAGTGCCTACAAAAATTTATGTAAATGCACTACGAAAAGTGGCGAAAGCAAATGTACGTATTCATGCGTGTAGTCATATTACAGGTGGGGGCTTTTATGAAAATATTCCACGTATGCTTAAAGAAGATACACACGCAGTGATAGAGAAGAATAGCTATCCGATTCCACCGATTTTTGAGATGATTTCTAAGAATGGAAATGTGGAAGAAGAAATGATGTATAATACATTTAACATGGGGCTTGGTATGGTGCTAGCAGTGAATAAAAAAGATGCAGAAACGACACTTACAGCAATACATGAGGCAGGTGAACAAGCATTTATTGTAGGACGTATAGAAAAGGGTAATGTGGGGGTTACTTTATGTTAAAGGTTGTTGTATTGGTTTCAGGAGGAGGGACGAATCTACAGGCAATCCTAGACGCTATAAAGACAGGTGATGTGCAAGATGTGGAAATTACTGCAGTGATTAGCAATAATCAAAATGCATATGCACTAAAGCGTGCGAAAGAGCATGGAATTGTGGGAAAATGTATTTCACCACGTGACTATGTATCACGACGAGATTTTGAAGTGGAATTACTTCATGCGATTCAAGAAGAAAAACCAGATTTAATAGTTTTAGCAGGTTTTTTGGTTATGATTCCAGAGAGTATGATACAGGTATATCCAAATCAGATTATCAATATTCACCCCTCCTTAATACCAGCATTTTCAGGAGAGGGTTACTATGGACTCCATGTACATGAAGAGGCACTAAAGCGTGGTGTAAAGATTGCAGGGGCGACGGTACATTTTGTGGACGAGGGAATGGATACGGGAGCTATTATTTTGCAAAAAGCAGTAAATGTGTTAGAAGATGATACACCAGAATCTTTACAACTTCGTGTTATGAAAGAGGCAGAGTGGGAAATACTACCAAAGGCAATACAATATATAGCCGAGAAACGGGTGTGTGTGAAAGATGGCAGAGTGACGATAACAAATGAACGATAAGAAGTAAATGATTAAGAAGTAAACGATAAGAAATAAATGATAAGAAATAAATGGTAACTTCGAAGAGATACGGAGGGTGTATATGAAAGTATTGATTGTCGGCAGTGGAGGAAGAGAACATGCCATTGCAATGTGTGTGGCGAAAAATCAACAAGTTGAGAAGATATATTGTGCACCAGGTAATGCAGGAATAGCGAGTTTGGCACAGTGTATACCAATTCAAGCGATGGAGTTTGATAAATTGGTGGTATTTTCGAAAGAAATGGGAATTGATTTGGTAATTGTAGGTATGGACGACCCACTTGTTAGTGGTTTGGTAGATGAACTTGAAAATGCAGGGATACGAGCATTTGGACCTAAGAAAAGTGCGGCGGTTTTAGAGGGATCAAAAGCATTTTCTAAGGACTTAATGAAGAAATATAACATACCAAGTGCAGGGTATGAAACATTTACCTCAGCAAGTGCAGCATTAGAATTTGTAGAAAAAGCATCATTTCCATTGGTATTAAAAGCAGATGGCTTGGCACTTGGAAAGGGTGTTTTGATATGTAATGAGTTAAGTGAGGCAAAAGAGGGAATCAATGCTATTATGGTGGAACGCCAATTTGGTTTGGCAGGTGCTACATTAGTGATAGAGGAATTTATGACAGGACGAGAAGTTTCGGTGTTGGCATTTGTAGATGGCAAGACAATACGCACAATGACTTCTGCACAAGACCATAAGCGAGCGAAAGATGGTGATAAGGGATTGAATACCGGAGGAATGGGCACATTTTCACCAAGTCCATTCTATACAAAAGAAATAGATGCTTTTTGTAACGAAAAAATTTACCAAGCAACGGTAGATGCAATGAGAGCAGAGGGACGAGAATTTAAAGGGATACTTTTCTTTGGATTTATGCTGACACAGGAGGGTCCCAAAGTACTAGAGTATAATGTACGCTTTGGAGATCCTGAGGCACAGGTTGTATTGCCACGCATGAAGAATGACTTAATTGAGGTGATGGAGGCTTGCATAGATGGTAGACTAGATGAAATAGAGCTTGTATTTGAAGAAAATGCAGCCGTATGTGTGGTGCTTGCGTCGAAAGGGTATCCCGAGAGTTATGAAAAAGGTTTGGAAATAAAAGGATTAGAGTATTTTAATGATAAAGAAGAATATGCTTGTTTTCATGCAGGAACGAAGTTTGAAAATGAGAAGATTGTAACCAGTGGTGGGCGTGTTCTGGGGGTGAGTGCAAAGGGAAAAGATTTGCAAGAGGCGCGGGCAAATGCTTATGAGGCAACTAAACAAATATTTTTTGCAAATAAATATATGCGAAATGATATCGGAAAAGCGATTGATGATGTATAATAAGGAGACTACAAAATAATAGCAGTTCTAAAGGAGGACTAGACGTGAAGACAGAGAGTACAGAAATAACAGGATATTTACCAGATGAAAACCCTAGTTTTGGAAAACGAATATTATTTGCATTGCAACAGATATTGGTTATGTTTCCAGCGACAGTAACGGTTGCTATATTGACAGGGGTTTTGCAACACTTTGTTTCCTTTTGATTACAAAAGGGAAGATACCACTATACTATGGTTCGAGTTTTTCGTACATTGCAGCGATTTCGGGAATTACAGCAAGTACGATTGTAGACGGAGTTGCCTCTGATGTGGCAATTTCACAAGCACAATTTGGTATCATTATGTCGGGCTTGGTATCCATTGTAGCAGGACTTATTGTCAATAAATTTGGACAGGAAAAGATTGATAAGATATTACCAGCAACCATTACAGGTAGTATTGCGATTATTATAGGGCTTTCTCTTGCAGGGGTGGCAATGACTTCTTCGGCAGGATATGATCCGTCTACAGGTAGCGTTGCAACACATTATTGGTTAGTCGCAGTGATTACACTATTGGCAACCGTAATATTTTCAGTATATTTGCGAAAAGGTGTAATCGGACAACTTCCAATTTTACTAGGTATGTTTGTTGGCTATCTTGTTAGTATTCCTTTGGGGTTGGTTGATTTTTCGGCTGTTTTTCAAGAGGGTATATTTACGGCACCACATTTTACATTTCCAACGCCGAACTGGGGAGCTGTGTTTGCTATTATGCCAATCGCGATAGCGACAATTCCAGAGTCAACAGCACATTTATATCAGTTAGACATCTATGTAAACGACCTTGCAAAGAAGAAAAAAGTAAATAAAAGATACAAGATTGGTGATAAATTAGGATTAAACTTAATTGGAGATGGTATTGGAGATATCGTTAGTTCTATCTTTGGTGGGCCAGCAGGGACCAATTATGGAGAAAATATTTCAACGATGGCGATTACGAGAAACTTTTCAGTAGGTGTTCTTGGTACAGCAGCAGTGATTACGATTATTATTTCATTTTTTGCACCACTTACGAATTTTGTGCGTTCGATTCCACAGCCAGTTATCAACGGAGCCTGTATTTATCTATTTGGTGTAATCGGTGTGCAAGGTGTTGCAATCATGATAGAGAAAAAGGTGGATTTGTTCGAAGCGAAAAACTTAGCAGTTATTGCAGTTGTTTTAATTATTGGACTTGGTGGTTCCTTTGGGTTCCCAGATGGAAATATTGTAATTACTGAAACGGTTGCAGTACCAGCGATTGCAACAGCATCTATTGTAGGAATTTTGCTGAATGTATTGTTGAATATAGGAAAGAAAAGCACAGAATAAAGAGAGATAAGAGCATTATATTAAGGAATGTTGTATTAAATAGCGAGAGCGTTATGTATAGTAAAGCTACATACGGTGTGTGAGGAGGTCTTATGAGTCAACAAAAGGTCGGTATTATCATGGGAAGTGATTCTGACTTTCCAGTTATGGAAAAAGCGTTAGCGATATTAGATGAACAAGGCGTTGCTTATGAAGTTAGAATTATCTCAGCGCATAGAACACCAGAAGAAATGTTACATTATGCAAAAGAAGCAAAAGCACGAGGATACGCAATTATCATTGCAGGTGCAGGAGGAGCAGCACATTTACCAGGAATGGTTGCATCGATGTGTAGCTTGCCAGTAATTGGTGTTCCAGTGAAAAGTAGAAGTATGGAGGGCATTGACTCCATACTTTCTATCTTGCAAATGCCAGCAGGGATTCCAGTTGCAACTGTGGGCTTAAATAATGCAGAGGGTGCAGCGAAATTAGCAGTTAGAATGTTGCGTTGCCATGAGAGCCTAGGAAGTGCAAAAGAGCATACAGAAGAAAATGCAAGAGAAAATGTAGGAGATGTGTTACCAAAAGTTAAAATATTGTTTGATGAAAGCGATGCTAGTAGAGAAGATTTGGAAAAAGTGACAGAAACACTGCACTTTTATGGGTTAGAACATGAAGTGATTGATTTGAGTAATGATAAAGATACTCGGCAGAGTGTTGGAAATAATATTGAAAAGATGTTACGAATAACTCGCAAGGGTGACACAGCTCTTTTAAGCGAGGGTACGATGACAGAAGAGGGCGTGTTTGCAGTTTTAAATCTTGTTAATTTTACGAGTTCTGAAATCGAAGAAATCAATCAGGTGACAACCTTGCCAGTTATTTTCGTACCGACAAAAGAAAATACACCAAGTCAGTCAGATGTTTATAAAAACTCTATGCAAACAGTGGAAGATATATGTAAAAGAAGTATTACATTCAATGCTGACGCCTCTTCAGTGGCTATGCTGGCAGTAAACGGTTACCAAAATGCAGGAATTATGTTGGCTAGAATAGTAGGTATTCATGATGTGGAAGTTTACAACCGAGTTGCTTATCAACAAGGGCGCTTAAGAGAGATGGTGGTTGAAAAGGACAAGGATATATCGGCAAAATTTTCGTGTAAAATAGGAAACCATGAAAGATGGAAAAGTCATCAAAAATAGGAGAAATGGCGATGCGTGTTTTAAATAAGAAAATTGGTATAATCGGTGGTGGACAATTAGGAAAAATGATGATATTAGAAGCCAAGAGACTTGGGTTTTATATTGTGATATTAGACCCTGCACAAAAATGTCCATCGCATAGTATCAGTGATGAACATATTGTTGCTGACTTTGATGATGAAGAAGCAATTAGAGAACTTGCGAAAAAAGTGGATATAATCACATATGAGTTTGAACATATAAATGCAACAGCATTGGAAACACTAGAAAATGAGGGGCATATCGTATATCCATCTGTTACGAGCTTAAAAGTCATACAGGATAAATATGTACAGAAGAAACTTCTTGAAGAGAATTATATTGCTGTGCCTGCTTTTGAAAAAGTTTGTACAATAGAAGATATTTATCGTGTAGGTAATACATTTCATTATCCTATGATGTTAAAGACAACGACTGGTGGCTATGATGGAAAGGGAAATTTTCTAATACGCACACGTGATGATGTTGAAAAGGCATATGTAGAACTAGGAAGTGGTATACAAGGACTGATGATTGAGGCATTTATTCCATTTCAAAAAGAAATATCAATTATTGCCTGTAGAACGCTAGAGGGTCAACGACAGATTTATCCCGTTGCTGAAAATATTCATAAGAATAGCATTTTAGATACAACGATTGTTCCAGCCCGTATCGAAGAGGAGAGTATGCAAACGGCACAGAAAATAGCAAACCAAGTTATGAAAATATTTGATGGCGTTGGGACATTTTGCATTGAAATGTTTGTGGTGAATGGAGAAATCTACGTAAATGAGGTAGCTCCAAGACCACATAACTCTGGACACTATACAATAGAGGGAACGAGGTGTAATCAATTCGAAAATCATATTCGAGCGATTACAGGTTTGGCATTAGGAAATGTTGATTTGATAAGTCCGATTGTTATGAAAAATCTATTAGGTGAGGAAAGTGATGGCATAGCGACTATACTAGGAATCGAAGATGCATATGCACAAGATGCGAATTTGAAAGTACATATATATGGAAAAGAAGAATCGAAGATTGCAAGGAAAATGGGACATTTAACAGTTACCAATGAAGATATCGAGGTTGCAACTAAGGGAGCAGAGCGAGCGAAAGAGTTGCTGAGGGTTGTGGGGAGGTAGTTTTCAGTTATGTGTGAGATGAAACACGTAAGTGGTGTTATATTAAAATATGAAAAGCAACGAGAATGGAATTGACCATTCTTTTTGTATTTTGCGAGAACTCTAATGTTTGATAATGAAACAAGTATTATTCCGATAAGTGCGAAATATCATTCCGAATACATTGCTATTGTTCCGAAGATGAGATATACTATTATAACAAGTGAGGTGAAACTATGTATAGAACAGTGAAACAGACAGCAGAAGAATGGGGACTTTCCGATAGAAGAATACGTGTTTTATGTGCGGAGGGAAAAGTTCCGAATGTAGTTCGCGAGGGGCGCAGTTGGTTGATTCCAGAAAGTGCAAAAAAGCCAGAAGATGGACGATTTAAAACGACAGAGAGCTTGTTGGAAATTATTGAAAAAAAGAAAAAAGAGTTAGAGTATAGACGGCCATTGACAGAGGGAGAAGTAGAGCGACTGACAGAAGAATTTGTTGTAGAATATACATATAATACGAATGCGATTGAGGGGAATACATTAACCTTGCGTGAAACGGATATGGTGCTACGAGGATTGACGATTAACCAAAAGCCATTAAAAGATCATATGGAAGCAGTTGGACATAAAGAAGCATTTGATTTTGTGCGAGAACTTGTGAAAGAACAAGCGTTGTTATCGGAAAGCGTTATTAAGCAACTTCACTATTTAGTATTGGCAGACCGAAAAGATGACCGCGGTGTTTATAGAAAGATTCCAGTGAGAATCATGGGGGCAAAACACGAGCCAGTACAGCCATATTTGATTCGTCCTCAAATGGAAGAATTGCTTGTGTCGTACCAAAAGGGCACAGAGCATATTATCACGAAACTAGCAAGGTTTCATATTGAATTTGAGAGTATTCACCCCTTTATCGACGGGAATGGTCGAGCAGGACGTCTGCTTGTGAATTTGGAATTAATGAAAGCAGGTTATCCACCGATTGATATTAAATTCACACAGCGCAATGCATACTATCAAGCTTTTGATGAATATCATGTAAAGAATAAGATAGGGGCGATGGAGAAGTTATTTGCAAATAGTGTGAATGTAAGGTTGGATAATTATCTGGCGATGTTGGAGTAGGTGTGGGTGGTGTTGATTTTGTGAGAAAATTATATAATATATGCAGGTAGAGGATTAAAAACCCCTCTATACTGCATTTAATTATTGACAGAAAATGTTTTGAATCATATAATAAATATAAGAATACAGCGTGCTGTATTAAGTGGGCTAACACTTAAATCCGAAATGCTTGCTGGATAAATGTGCCAGTTGTTGACGGACAACAGGAAAAACCGAGATACTTATTGGACGAATGTGCCAATCGTTGGCGGACAACAGAAAAATTAGTCATAGAAAGAGGGCTGATGATGCTACGGTATCACAACCCTCTTTTTGAATCATTTAAGGAGTTGAAAATGAAATATACACATACAAAGAAAGATGCGATATATGCAATTACAAGTGCAGCAAAAGAATATAAAAAAGTGCGTTTTGCTCCTCAGCATTCTTGACAAATAACACCTATATGATACAATTAAAACGCTTGGTATACGTGTCTTATGTAGATTTATAGTGCGATAAGAATACGTTTATAATAATAGACAAAATATGGAGGAAAAATCAATGGCAACACCTTATAATCATAAAGTGATTGAAAAGAAATGGCATGACAAA
>JGI994J12354_10001215_pt1 | contig 26190 bp, 21 predicted proteins | sample IntmicLarv3ML3BL_FD_12354 | JGI IMG/M metagenome (IMG submission 12354)
CCATGCTGTTGCAACACTGTTTTCGGCTTCGGGTCGTGCGGGGCTTGCAGGAGGATATATAGCGCACAGCCTGCGCGGCCGGCTGTATATAAACATGTCTGGCGGCCGAGATGACCATGCATCGCGGCCAGCTGAAAAAAACACTGGACTTAATTGTGAGTTTGGTGTAAAATTAGAAAGAATTCCCTTTGAAGGGGATGTTTTCGGGCACAAGGTATCGGCCTGTGTTTTTCCGGCCTGTGAGGAAAATTCAAAAACCGTTAAAACTTTCGACACTTTTTGTGTAATGGATTATGATAAAATATCGGGAAATATTACATTGCGTCATAGGTCACCAGGGGATAAAATAACGCTTTCGTGCCGTCCCGCTAAAACCCTGAAAAAATTATTTAATGAGCTGGGGCTTTCGGATGAAAGGCGCAAAAATCTTATTTTAGCGGCCGATGAATCAGGACCCATATGGATAGAGGGTGTGGGCATTGCAAATCGTGTATTGCCATGTGAAGATTCTGTTAGATTGTTAAAAATTAATATCGGAGGACTGTGCGGTGCATAATGATATTGAAAGAAAACTTGTAACTGAGGAAGAAATCAGCCAAATTGTGCGTGAATTAGGCGAAAAAATCAGCGAAGACTATAGGGGGAAGAACCTTCTTCTGGTCAGTGTGCTCAAGGGCTCTATGGTGTTTATGTCCGATCTTATGCGCGCTATTGATATTCCCTGTGCTATAGATTTTCTCATGGTTTCCAGCTATGGCTCGGATACGAAAACATCGGGTGTTGTCAAGATAATTAAGGATTTGGATATAAATTTGGCCGGCTGGGATCTTTTGATTGTTGAAGATATACTCGATTCGGGCATGACGCTTTCTTATATCCGCGAGCTTATGAAAACACGCAGCGCAAGCTCGATACGCATATGTACCCTGCTGGACAAGCCGTCCCGCCGTACGGCCAACATAAAGGCTGATTATAAGGGGCTGGATGTGCCTGACGAGTTTGTGGTCGGATATGGTCTTGATTATGATGAAAAATATCGCAACCTTCCCTATATCGGCATATTGAAGCCCGAAATATATTCCTGAATTTGGAGTGACATAATGAATAAACTCAGCCTTCGCAATCTTATAATCTGTATTGGTATACCGCTGGTTCTTATAGCCGGCATTATCTTTATGGTCAACGGCACTCAAAAAAGCACAAAGCTCAGATATTCTGAGATCATCGCTTTGTTTGAGCAGGACAAAATAGAAAAATGCGACCTGAATCTTTCTTCGGGCGATCTCGTATACGTTGAGCGTGGCCAAAAGGAAGAGAAAAAGGTGGCAATAGCTTATCCGCTTAGCTTTTATAATTATTTGCAGGATAAGACCATTGACAGCATACAGGAATCTCCTGATGATAAAGGTAAGCAGATAAACAGCGAGATTGTGCCGGGCAATGAAACGGCATGGCTGGCAAATATGCTGCCTACAATATTTATCGTGATTGCAATCGCCGTGATATGGATATTTATGATGCGCCGCATGGAAAAAGGCATCGGCGGGGACAAAACCATGAGCTTTGGCAAGGCCAAGATAAAGCCTTCTGAGGATAAACGCAAAACAACGTTTGCCGATGTTGCTGGCGCCGATGAGGAAAAGGAAGAGCTTGTCGAGATAGTAGACTTTTTAAAAAGCCCTAAACGCTTTAATGACCTGGGCGCCCGCATTCCTAAGGGCGTGCTTTTGGTGGGCCCTCCGGGTACGGGTAAAACCTTGCTCGCCCGTGCTGTGGCAGGCGAGGCGGGAGTGCCATTTTTCTCAATATCTGGCTCGGATTTTGTTGAGATGTTTGTTGGTGTGGGTGCTTCGCGTGTGCGTGATTTGTTTGAACAGGCCAAGAAAAGTTCACCTTCGATAATATTTATCGATGAAATAGACGCTGTGGGCCGTCAGCGCGGCGCCGGATTGGGCGGCGGGCATGACGAGCGCGAACAAACGCTTAACCAGCTTTTGGTTGAGATGGACGGATTTGGTGCCAATGAAGGAGTTATAATTATTGCAGCTACAAACCGCCCTGATATTTTGGATAAGGCATTGCTGCGTCCCGGCCGTTTTGACCGTCAGGTGACGGTTAGCTATCCCGATGTTAAGGGACGCGAGGAAATTTTGCGTGTTCATGCGCGCGGCAAGCCGTTGGCGCCGGATGTATCGCTGAAGATTATTGCCCAGTCCACCTCGGGCTTTACAGGGGCGGATCTTGAAAACCTGCTAAACGAAGCCGCTTTGTTGGCCGCTCGTCAAGGGTTAAAGGCTATAACCGAGAGCAACATTGAGGAAGCCACGATAAAGGTTGTTATGGGCACCGAAAAGCGCTCGCACGTTATACACGACAAGGACAAGAAAATCACGGCTTATCACGAGGCCGGGCACGCTATTGTGGCCTATTATTTGCCCACACAGGATCCTGTGCACCAGATAAGCATAATTCCGCGCGGAATGGCTGCCGGATATACCATGTACCTGCCTGTTGAAGACCGTGGTCATGTATCTAAAACCCGCCTGCTGGAGGACATATCCAGCCTGCTTGGCGGCCGTGCGGCCGAAGAGCTTACGCAGGAGGATATCTGCACGGGAGCTAGTAACGATATCATGCGCGCAACACATGTTGCCCATGATATGATAACTCGGTATGGCATGAGCGAAAAGCTTGGGCCGATACTCTTTGCCAATGAAAACGAGGAGGTCTTCCTGGGACGCGATTACCGAAGCAGCCCGCTGTACAGCGAGAAGGTTGCCGGAATTATCGATGATGAGGTTGACACGATGATAAAACAGCAGTACGAGCAAGCGCTTTCGATACTGCGCGAAAATATGGCAAGGCTGCACTATGTATCGGAGTATCTCTTTAAGAAAGAAAAGCTTGATGGCGAGGCATTCCGTGAGATGATGCAAACACCTGTTGATGAACTTAAACCTCTTGAAGAAACGGACTGATCAATTTTTCAGCCCCGGATTTATAAATCCGGGGCTGTGGTTTTTGTAAATCAAACTATAATTGAAGAATCGCAAAAAAATATTGCAATCCGGCAGGGAATATAATAAAATAGAAAGATAAAACCAAAAGGGGTAATAGTTATGAAATACACCGATATGTCCGCGGCCGAGCTTCAGGCCGAGCTGCGTGCTGTAGACGCAGCTTACAGCGAATTCAAGGCAAAGGGATTAAAGCTTGATATGTCGCGCGGTCGTCCCGCTGCTAATCAGCTTGATCTCAGCAATGATTTGTTGAACATATTACAGCCAGAGGATATAAAAATCCAGGCGGGATTGGATGCGCGCAATTATGCACTGCCGGACGGGCTGCCCGAATGTCGTGCTCTGTTTGCGCAGCTTTTTGAGGTGCCGGCCGATCAGGTTATCGCCGGAGGCAATTCATCGCTGAAGATGATGTTTGATATCATATCATCAGGCATGACTCACGGATACGGTTTCGGTCCGTGGGGCGCTGTGCCCGGCGGCATTAAGTTTTTATGCCCTTCTCCCGGATATGATCGTCACTTTGCCGTTACGGAATACTTCGGTGTGCAGAATATAGCTGTACCAATGACAGCCGAGGGTCCAGATATGGCCGAGGTTCGCCGCCTTTGCGAAAACGATCCTTCTGTAAAGGGAATATGGTGCGTGCCTAAATATTCAAATCCGCAGGGAATTACATACTCAAAAGCCACGGTGGAGGCGCTTGCCGCTATGAAGCCGGCCGCGCCCGATTTTAAAATAATGTGGGATAATGCCTATGTGGTACACGAGCTTACCGATACGCCGGACGAGCTTCACAATATTTTTGATGCCGCCAGAGCGGCTGGCACCGAGGACAGGGTTGTTTCTTTCGCGTCAACCTCTAAAATCACATTTGCCGGCGCGGGCGTTGCCGCTGTGGCCGCCAGTCCTGAAATGATAAAGCTTATCAAAAAGCGTCTTGTCATTGAAAGCATTGGCCCGGATAAAGTGAATCAGCTTAGGCATGTGCGCCTGCTGCCCGATGTTGCTGCCGTGAAAAACAAGATGAAGCGTCAGGCGGATATAATAGCGCCTAAGTTCAAGCTGGTGCTTGAAACCCTTGAGCGCGAGCTTGGAAATTTGGGTATACTTAGTTGGACCAATCCCAAGGGCGGTTATTTTATAAGCGTGGATACTATGCCGGGCTGCGCAGATAGGGTTGTTGCGCTGTGTGCTGAGGCTGGAGCTGTGCTCACAGGAGCAGGCGCGACCTATCCTTATGGTAAAGACCCGAATGACAGCAATATAAGAATCGCCCCAACTGTTCCGCCCATAGATGAACTAAAAATAGCGGCTGAATTGTTTGTTGTTGCCGTTAAAAAGGCTAGTTTGGAAAAATTAATGGGCAGTTAAAGGCGAAAATCATTGACAATCTCCGCCAATAGCAATATAATAATTTTATATGTGCGCTTATTAATAAACGCGCCCCGTTTCTTAAAGCCGCCGCGAGCAAAACCAATGGCTGCTTTTAAAACCTTGGAACATAAATGGAGGACAGGTACATGAAAAAAGCCGGCAAGATTAAGCTTTGTATCTTGCTGATACTGGTTTTCACTTTTGCCTATTTTAGCTTTTTCGGATTAAAAAGCTATTATGGTGATAATGAAACCGTGTATTTCAAGAGCGCTTCAGATATACGCTGGGGCATTGACATCCGCGGCGGCGTGGAAGCAACGTTTACTCCTGATTACAACACAGTAAAGAAGGATAACGTCACAGCTGACCATATAGAGTCGGCTAAAAAGGTTATTGATACCCGTTTGATCTACAATAATATCACAGATTATGAGATCAGCGCTGATGCAAAGTCGCAGCAGGTTACGGTGCGGTTTCCGTGGAAATCGGGCGAAACCGAGTTTGACCCGCAGGCGGCTGTAAAGGAGCTTGGCGAAACAGCCATACTCACATTCCGTGAGGGCGCCAATCAGGACAGGGATTCCAATCCGGAAATTCTTGTTGCTAGCCGTGATGTGGCAAAGGCTGAGCATTATTATCAGCCGGCCACTTCGGGTAATGCAAGCTCTTCGGCGGGCTGGGTGGTGAGCCTTGAGCTTACTAAAAATGGCACAGCGCTGTTTGCCGATGCTACGGCCCGGCTGGTTGGCAAGCAGATATCCATATGGATGGATGATCTAATGATATCGGCGCCTACAGTAAATGTCGCTATAACGGATGGCAAGGCGATTATTTCCGGAATGGAAAACGCCGAAGCTGCTTCAGATTTGGCTTCGCGCATAAATGCCGGTTCGCTGCCGTTTAAGCTCATATGCGATGATAGCAGCCTTAACATAATCACCTCAACCATGGGTGAGAGGGCGCTCGACGCCATGCTTATGGCTGGTGCCATTGCTTTCGGGCTTGTGTGCCTGCTTATGATATTACATCTGCGTCTGCCCGGCTTTGTGGCCTGTATTTCGCTGCTTGGCCAGGTTGCGGGAATGGTCGCTACGGTTTCCGGCTTCTTTGGGTCTGTAAATTCATTCACGCTTACCATACCCGGTATTGCTGGTATAATACTATCTATAGGCATGGGTGTTGACGCCAATGTTATAACAGCCGCCCGTATAAAGGACGAGCTAAAAAGCGGAAAAACGCTTGACGGCGCGATAGACGCCGGATATGACGAGGGCTTCTCGGCCATTCTGGATGGTAATGTGGCGGTTATTATTGTGGCCGTTGTGCTCATGGGCGCGTTCGGCCCACCGGATAACTTTGCGGCACAGATAATTTCGCCATTGTTCGTAATGTTTGGTTCTTCTATAGCCGGCTCGATTTATTCCTTCGGCTACACGCTGCTCATGGGAGTTGTCTTCAATTTTGTATTTGGTGTGACTGCGTCGCGCCTTATGACAAAAGGCTTTTCACGCTTTAAGCCTTTGCGCAAAATGTCTCTTTATGGAGGTGTAAAAGCATGAATTTGTTAAGAGGAAGAACATTCGATTTCAATAAAAATCTGCCCAAATATCTTATTATATCCGGAACTATAATGCTGATAGGTATTATTATGATATTCGTTTCGGGTATCAAGCTGGACATTGTTTTTGGCGGCGGTACCAGCATGACATTTGAGTACACCGGCGATGTGGACAATGACAAGCTAAGCAATGCCATAAAAGGCGGTACAGGAATTGATGTTACGGTCGTTACCTCTACCAACTTTACAAATTCCACACAGGAAATGGATATTGATTTTGTTACAAAGCAGGCGGCCTCCCTTGAATTGCAGGAAGAGATCATAGCAATTGTAAAGGAAGCCTGTCCGGATAATAATATCGGTATGCCTGCTGTGTCCAGTGTAAGTCCCAGCATGGGCTTCAGCTTCTTTATGAAGAGCCTTTATGCTGTGGGAATAGCCGGCCTTCTGGTCGTTTTGTATGTAGGTATACGTTTCCGCAAAATCGGAGGAATATCGGCCGGTGTTACGGCGCTTATAGCGCTGGTGCATGATATAATAGTGGCCTTCTTCGTCTGCGTGATATTCGGCTTGCCGATAGGCACCGATTTTGTTGCCGTTGTGCTTACTATATTGGGTTACTCGCTCAATGATACAATAGTTATTTATGACCGAGTGCGTGAAAACCGCAAGAACTTCGGCACAAAAATGAGCATTGCAGACAATATAAACGGCTCGATAAATCAAACACTTGACCGCTCGCTGACCACGGCGCTGGCTACCTTTTTAGCTATATTCACGGTTGTTGTTGTGGCGCTGGTGATGAATATTGATTCGCTGCTCAGCTTTGCCCTGCCTATGAGCATAGGCGTTATTTCGGGTTCTTACTCGACGATATGTCTTTCAGGTCCTATCTGGGTAAAATGGCAGCAGCGCAAACAAGCTAAGGCTGCTCTTAAAAAAGGTAAAAAGAAATAGGTTAAAGTCACAAAAGCCCGCGGCATTTATCTGCCGCGGGCTTTGTTGTATGTCTTTTATTAAGTAGTAGCCTGTATTTTGAGTTTATTTGCTTAAGGTATGTGCCATGCGAAAGCTGTCGTTTTCAAATTCCTTGGTCATGCTCAAAGCTTCAAAGATATCCATATCAAACATGCGGTCGCCCTTGTAGGCGATAACACGGTTGCCTATGCCGTCGCAAAGCAGGTTGGATACACGGTATCCGAATTCTGAGGCCAGCACACGATCCCGCACCGAGGGGGAACCGCCGCGCTGTACATGTCCCAGAACGGTTGCACGAGATTCAACTCCGGTAAGGGCTTCAATTTCCCTTGTTATTTTTTCAACGTTGCCCACACCTTCGGCTACTATTATGATAAAGTGCTTTTTACCGCTACGCAGTGCTTCGCGTATATGTGCCACTACGTCGCGCTCGATATCAAACTGGATTTCAGGCACCAATATTGCTGTTGCGCCAACGGCAATACCTGTGTGCAGAGCGAGAAAGCCGGCATGGCGTCCCATAACCTCGACCACCGAGCAACGCTCATGAGACTGGCTGGTATCGCGCAGACGGTCGACCATTTCCATAGCGGTATTCATGGCCGTGTCAAATCCTATGGAATAATCGGTGCAGGCTATATCATTATCGATGGTTCCGGGGGCACATACGCAGGGAATGCCGCGCAGCGAAAGATCACGTGCGCCGCGGTAAGACCCATCGCCGCCAACAACTGCAATGCCTTCAATGCCGTGCTTTTTGCAGTTTTCTATGGCTATCTGCATGCCTTCCTCGGTTTTAAACCGGGGCGAACGCGCCGTATACAGTACTGTGCCGCCGCGGTGTATTATACCCGAGACCGTACGCAGATTTATATCAAAGATCTCATCGTTTATCAGCCCGTTATATCCGCGGTTTATTCCCTTGACTTTAACGCCGCGCTCTATGGCTGTTCGAACTATGGCACGAACGCAGGCGTTCATGCCGGGTGCGTCTCCTCCGCTGGTGAGTACTCCTATTGTTTTTAACATAATATCAATCCCTACCTATAAGGCTACAATCAAAGTTGTAACAGTTTTTCCTCTACAATATTCAATTATAAGACCTGAACTTTTTGCTGTCAAGGGCACAAAAAAATTTTTACATTTTTCACTTAAATATGTTAATTTGCACGCCGCATTTAATGATATTGACCATCTATGACGGTTCGATACAAAACTTGTCGAAAATGTGAAGTGTATATTCGTGTGGCAAGGTTGATTTTTGTTCGGGTTCGCGGTATAATCTATAGGATTGTTTACATTGTAAAGGGGCGGACATATGAGCCAGACGGCGGAATATTTAAAACTGAGGAAACAACTGATAGCGAAAGAATTTTCGCGCCTTAATGATATGCAGCTTGAAGCTGTTGTATCGGTAAACGGGCCACTGTTGATATTGGCAGGGGCGGGCAGCGGCAAGACCACCGTTGTTGTAAACCGTATTGCCAATATTTTGCGTTATGGCGACGCATATCTCAGCAATACTGTGCCGCTGGGCTCACTAGACGGTGATATTGACATGTTGCGTTCCGCCATAGACGACGGAGCACCCGCTGACATTTCGCGCCTTGCTGTGAATCCCTGTCAGCCATGGCAGATACTGGCCATAACCTTCACCAATAAGGCGGCAGGCGAGCTGAAGGAACGTCTTTGCGGTATGCTTGGCGGCGCCGGCGATGAGGTTTGGGCCTCTACTTTTCATTCAACCTGTGCTAGAATGCTGCGGCGTTATGGTGAACTTTTGGGATACACCCAAAGCTTCACGATATACGACGATGATGACCAGCGCCGTATTATGAAGGAAATTCAGAAGGCGCTGAACATTGACGATAAAATGCTGCCCCATCGTGCTATATTAAAGGAAATAAGCAGCGCTAAGGACAAGCTTATGCCGCCCGCTGACTATTCCAAAAATATGAATGTTTCGGATGCGCGAATCCGCCAGATATCCAAGGCATACGAGATCTATCAGCGGCGGCTGAAGGATGCTAATGCAATGGATTTTGACGATCTTATATATAACACAGTCATGCTTTTAGAGGAGCATGAAGAGGTGCGAGATTATTACAAAAACCGATTCAAATATGTCATGGTGGACGAATATCAGGATACCAGCGTGGCTCAGTGCCGCATGGTGCAGCTATTGTCAGAAGGCCGCGCAAATCTGTGCGTTGTGGGCGATGATGACCAGAGTATATACCGTTTCCGTGGTGCTACTATTGAGAATATTTTGGGCTTTGAGCGGCATTTCCCCGGAGCCAAAACCATACGACTGGAACAGAACTACCGCTCGACCAAAAACATATTGGATGCGGCCAATGCCGTGATATCCAACAATCTTTCCCGAAAGGGCAAAAACCTTTGGACGGCGGCCGAAGGCGGCGAGCTTATAACGCTGCACACAGCGGCCGATGAGCGCGAGGAAGCCAAATATATAGTTGACAAAATTATGGACAGCGTGGCCGAGGGCAACGGCTATAAAAGCCATGCCGTGCTGTACCGCATGAATGCGCAGTCCAACGCCATTGAAAATGTGTTGCTGCGGTCGGGTATTCCATACAAGGTTGTGGGTGGCTTCCGCTTTTACGAGCGCCAGGAAATCAGGGATGTTTTAGCGTATTTGCAGGTGATAAATAATACGGCCGACAACCTGCGGCTGCGCCGCATTATAAGTGTGCCGCGCCGCGGTATAGGCGATACCACCATGGAAACCGCTCTTCAAATAGCCGATTCGTTGGGCCTTTCGCTGTTCGAGGTGATAAAATCGGCTGACAGCTATCCAACACTGCTGCGTGCGGCAAAGAAACTGAAAGATTTCACAGCCGTGATAGACGAGCTTTGCGCGCTTAAAGACCAATTGCCGCTTCACGAGCTGTTTGAGCAGCTGCTGCATAAAACGGGCTATCTGCTTTACTGGGAACAGCAGGGCGTGGCCGAGCAGGACAGAGTGGATAACATCAACGAGTTTGCGTCTACGTTGGTGCAGTTCGAGCAGGAATACGACTCTCCAACACTTTCGGATTTTTTGGGTGAGGTTGCTCTTGTTACCGATTTGGACAGCCTAAGCGATCAGGACGACCGCGTCGTGCTGATGACCTTGCACGCCGCTAAGGGGTTGGAGTTTAACACGGTGTTCATCCCCGGTATGGAGGACGGTGTATTCCCTGGCAATATGTCTATTTCGGGCGGGCCTGAGGACATCGAAGAGGAACGTCGGCTGTGCTATGTGGGTATAACTCGCGCACGTAAGCGGCTGTATATTACAAAAACAAGTCAGCGCATGATTTTCGGTATGACCAAGCGGCATTTTCCTAGTCGATTTTTACGCGAAATAAGTGATGATTTGCTGGACAAAACCGGATCTGAGCAGCCTGCGTATGACGACGGATACGGCGGCCAATCTCGCAAAAGCAGCTTTGGCGGCGGTTTCGGCACAGGTGCCGGAGGATTTGCCGGAGGGTATATCAAGGGCGAAGCGCCTGCCGTTAAGTCGGCGGTGAGACCTGCGGGCTCGCGCAGCACTGAAAACGACGACAAATACAAAACAGGTATGCGCGTAAAACATAAAATGTTCGGTGAAGGTATGCTGCTGAAGATCAGCCCTATGGGAAACGATGCGCTGTTTGAGGTTGCGTTTGATACGGCAGGTACAAAGAGGATAATGCGAAACTTTTCCAGTCTTGAAATTATATAATCGAGCTGCCCCGCTTTTGTGGAGGCAAGCCTATGTCGTTTGCCTAACGAAGCAAAAAATATCCTCGAAAACACTCCAAACAAAAGCCCCCGCAGCTATAAGCTGCGGGGGCTTTAAAAACAAAATATCAGTTGCAGATCGTGGTGTCGGTTTCTTTGTCAAACAGGCTAATCATCTCAGGATTGATTGTGATTTGGATATCATCGCCTGCGCGCGCTGTAGTTGTTGGAGAAACACGGGCGACAAGATTGCTGCCCTCGCAAGTGACATAAAGATATGTCTCGGCGCCCATAAGCTCGGTTACATCAACGTGACAGTTAACAATACCATCTGGGATGGACTTGAGGTAGCTATCCTCATCATGTACGTCCTCAGGACGGATACCTGCGATAATATCCTTATCGACATAGTTATCCAGAGCGCCTTTGGCGTTTTTGGATTCAGGCAATTTGATTTTATATTTCACGCCGGCACGAGTTTTCGTATCTTCAGTACCGAATTCGACGAAGAAATCTTTGCCTTCTTTAAGCAGCTTACTATCAATAAAATTCATCTGCGGCGAGCCAATAAAACCGGCTACAAACAGATTGCAGGGAACGGTATACAGCTTGTGCGGTGAATCGACTTGCTGAATAAAACCGTCCTTCATAACCACGATGCGATCGCCCATGGTCATAGCTTCGGTTTGGTCATGCGTAACATAGATAAATGTTGTGCCCAAACGGTGATGCAGCTTGTTAAGCTCGGTACGCATTTGTGCACGCAGCTTGGCATCAAGGTTTGACAGCGGTTCGTCAAGCAGGAAGACCTGCGGCTCGCGAACGATAGCACGACCCAGCGCAACGCGCTGGCGCTGACCACCGGACAAAGCCTTGGGCTTGCGGTCAAGCAGGTGGCTGATGTCCAAAATACGGGCAGCTTCATCAACACGGCGCTTGATTTCGTCTTTAGGTGTTTTGCGCAGTTTTAGACCAAAAGCCATGTTTTCAAAAACCGTCATATGGGGATACAGAGCGTAGTTCTGGAACACCATGGCGATATCGCGGTCTTTCGGAGCAACATCGTTTACCAGACGGTCGCCGATATACAGCTCACCGTCGGTGATTTCCTCCAGCCCGGCAATCATACGCAGAGTGGTAGATTTACCGCAACCGGAAGGACCGACAAGAATTATAAATTCTTTATCTTTAATTTCCAGATTGAAGTCGGAAACGGCCACAACGCCGCCCGGATACTTTTTATAGATTCCTTTTAATGATAAACTTGCCATTATTGACCTCCTAAATATCCTTGTTTCAAACAGTAATATCGTGAATTTATAATAACAGAAACATATTCAAATTACCATTACCTGAATACCCAAACTTCATTTTAATGCTTTATGTAGTTTTACTACAAAATAACCAACATAAGCTCAAAATACACAAAAACGCCCTTTAAAAGTTATACTTGTTGTGTAAAAAACAAAAACTCTAAATTTCATCCAATAGTAGTTCAAGTTCGGCCGGGTCAAGCAATCTTACTCCACCCGGGGGCAGTGCTGAATCGAGAATTGCGCGTCCTATGCTTATGCGTGACAGCCCGGTTACGCAGCAGCCAACAGATGTAAACATACGCTTAACCTGATGATATTTCCCTTCACAGATGATCACATCGGCGCGGCCATCGGCCACAGGTATCAGCCGTGCCGGAAGGCATTTACTGCCGTCCTCTAAAGCGATTCCGGCGGCAAAAAGCGCGGCGGCGTTTGCGGGAAGCTGCCCCGAGTATTCAACAGCGTACCGCTTATATACACAGCTTTTTGGAGAAGTTATACGGTGTGAAAACTGCCCGTCATCAGTAATTATCAAAAATCCGGTTGTGTCTTTGTCCAGCCGGCCAACCGTCATCAACCCCTTTTTTCGGTACTGCTCAGGTAAAAGATCAATAACCGTGGCTTGCTGGTCATCCCGGCTTACCGAAAGCACACCGGCAGGTTTGTTCATCATGAGATAAATAAAACCCGTTTCGGCACTGCGTCCGCCCGATTTTATAATGTCGCCGGCGGCAATGCTGGTGCGGATGTCTGTGCAGATGCAGTCGTTGACCATAACAATTCCCGCCCTTATAGCTTCGCGGGCCTGTGAGCGTGTCATAATGAATAAATCGGCCACGGCCTTGTCCAGCCTCATGGCTGAGCCTCTTCTTTGGGTTGCGGCGAGTTTTCATTAAGATTTGCGCTGGATAATATTAAAGCTACTAACAGCCCTGTTTGGATCCAAAAGATGACAACATCGGTAAGTCCCCATGCTAGTATGGCGGACGAAATGGCCAGAATCAGCGCGAAGTGGCGTGTTTTACCGCCGTCCATAACCTTGTTTATAACATCACTGAAATACTTTACTACATAGCCCAGCAGGCATACTGAGCCGACAAGCCCATAGCTGAGCAGCGATTCTATGACAAGATTGTGTGCGTGCTGCGATTGAAAGGTAGGTATGTTTTTGCATATCAGCAGGTATGTAAGAGGGCCTTTTCCGAAAAAAGGCGTTTTAATAATTTCAAGGAGGGATGTTTGCCATATTATCAGCCGCATGCTTCCTGTGTACTGTGCTTGAATAAGTCTCGGCATAAGCTCGGGAACCATTGAAACAATAGCGACCATCACGGCAAATAGAAACAAGCCGCTTACCAGCAGCTTGTACCGTTTAAGGACGAACAGCAACACAAATATTCCCGCGGCCAAAGCCGCCCAACTGAGCATGGAGCCGCTTACAAACATGTTGGCAAAATTGAGAAAAATTATAAAAATATAGAACAGCTTGTAGCGGCTGTGGGAAAACAGCTTGTAAACAGCAATAATCACACAGAAAACGCACACCGCCGCAAAATAATTTGCATTGAAAAAGGTGGCTTGCGAGCGGTATGTGCCGCTTTTCAAAATCATTATATTGTACAGCATTTCCAAAGAGGCGTACATACATATTGAGGCCGAAAGCATTAAAGCCAGGTCAAGCGCGCGCTCGTATATCTGCCGGGTCATTATACGGCTCATGTAAACATAAAGCAAGGTTATCATAACAATGCCGAGTGCGCAAAAAATGCCGGGTATATTACCATAATATATTGATGAGCCAAAGCAGATAATATAAAACGGCAAAAGAAAAAGCAGAGTACGCTTTTCAAAAAGCTTGCTCCGGCATTCCTTTTTCAGGCAAACTACGGTAAATACGCACACCAAAGCCGCCCCGGCGATGTAATACGGCATAAAAACAGAAAACACCAGTATATACACAAGCAGGGAATGAATACCAGGATTACGCCCGAAAACAAACACGAAAAAGGCGTGCAGATTTTGGCGAAGCGTGATGATTAAGACCCCCTAAAACTTTTCTGTTATATCCATGCCGGAATGCTTTACTATACAGCGCGAAGGAACAAAACCGCGCACCATGGAAAGTGGATAAACATTACTTTCCCGTCCTATTACCGAGCCGGGATTAAGCACGCTGTTGCATCCAATTTCAACATTATCGCCCAGAATGGCGCCGAATTTTTTTAGCCCGGTTTCAAATTTTTGGCCGTCTGCATTTAGCGTGACCAGAGTTTTGTCCGATTTCACATTTGAGGTTATAGACCCGGCTCCCATGTGTGCCTTAAAGCCCAAAACCGAATCGCCCACATAATTATAATGCGGTACCTGCACTTTGTTGAACAATACTACGTTTTTCAGTTCGGTAGAATTGCCCACCACGGCGCCCTCTCCTATAATGGCGTTACCGCGGATAAAGGCGCAATGGCGCACTTCGGCGCCTTTTCCTATAATGCAGGGGCCGTTTATAAATGCCGTGGGCGCTATCTTGGCGTCGCGTGCGGCCCATATATTTTCGCCCAGCTTTTCGTATTCCTCTTCGGGCAGCGTGGCACCTAGCTCTAAAATAAAGGTGCTTATGTCTTTCAGTACCTCCCAGGGATAGGTTTTTCCCTTGAAAAGTCCCGCGGCAATGGTTTCATTAAGATCGAGCAGATTTTCAATATAAAGTGATGTCATCGTTGGTTTCTGTCCCTTCTTCAGCGTTGCACGAATTAATATAATTAACCCAAAGCGATTTATTATCGGCTATAACGGGATAAATATTTATGCGGTGGGTAAACTGCTTTTCGTGCAATGTATATCTTTTGGGTATTTCCGGGCCACAGCTATGCGAGCCAAGCCCTGACTGCATGTAGTCTATACTTAGATAATGCCGGCCATCAAGCGGCGGAAGCAGGAAATTGTGCGTGGTTTTGGCCAATTCCTTGGGCTTGTATGGCGATATACCAAAGCTGAAATCAGGAGCGCCGCACACTTGTATTCCGCGGCGGTTTTTGTCCGTCACGGTTACCCAGCGGGTATCTGTGTGTCCGCCGTTTTCCTGAGGCTTTAGATACGATGTCCACATATTGTCGGCATCACCCGAAAACCGTCCTATATGACAGGCGTTTTTGCTGTCGCAGTAAGCGTCGTGCGGCCCCATTCCGAAATATTCGACATGGCTTATACCATCGCTTAGCGGCAACATAAATCCAAACTGGGGCAGCCAAGTGGCTTTTTCATCAACGCGTACATTGATACAGCATTCTATGCGACCGTTTGCATATATATCCGTCTGAAGCGAAGCTTCGATAAATTTCGCCACAGAATCGGCCACAAAAGCGATTTCCTGCCGTATGCTCACCTGCTGGCCGTCTTGTTTTACAGCCGATTCATAAACGCGAACACTAAGTCTGTCCAGCCCAAGCTTGGCCCATCTTGCCTTCATGTGAATTTCGTTATCTAGAGGAGAACGCCATATTTTATATCCGATAACGCTGTCAGTAACGGCCACACCGGCCACGCAAAGCTTGCTGAATCCGGCCTGTTTGAGATCGTATGTATAATCAAATTCATAGCCGCTTATGTGTACATACTGGTCAACGGTTTCGGCTTTGAGGCTCAATCCTGAAAGCGCGGGCAGGCGGGAAACGGGCGGCTGAACCGGAAGCTCAAACTGGCAGGAGGCCATTTCTTCGCCGGCAGGCAGGGTAAGCTCTGAATTGAGGGATACAAAGTAAATGCGTATATAACAATATCCGTCACGGGGCAGGTTATAGTCTATATGCAGGCTTTGGCTGCGGCGCGGAGGAATGGCTAAACAGCCGAGGCTGCCTCCTTCAACACGCTGTCCGTTGCGTGTGATCTCATAAAAACATTCAAAGCGTGAAAGATAGGCAAAATCGTATTTGCTCGTTACGAGAAATTCGCCCGACTGCAAATCCAGAGGCTCTATTTCAACAGGCTGATAGGCATATTTCAGTTCCAGAAGTCCGCGTGAAGGCTCGCGCTTGTAGTCAATAAGTCCGTCAATGCAGAAATTTCCGTCATGTTGATTCTCGCCAAAATCGCCGCCGTAGCAATAGCGGCCCGTGTCGCGGTCGAGAAGCGCGTGGTCGCACCATTCCCATATGCAGCCGCCCATAAAGCTGGGATATTTATCCATAAGCGCCACATAATCGTGGACATATCCGGGCGAATTGCCCATGGCATGTGCGTATTCACACACAAAAAGCGGCCGCGGATCGCGCACGCGGTCGCAGTAGCTTTCGATAAATTCCAGCGGGGGATACATACAGGAATAAACATCCTGCGGACGTGCGATATCATCAGGAAACTTATCGTTTTCGTCCATATACATAACGCCCTCATAATGCGTGGGGCGTGTATCATCGCGCTCTTTTGTCCATAAGATACAGTCGCGTATATTAGCGCCGTATCCCGATTCGTTGCCCATAGACCACATAATCACACAGGCGTGATTTTTATCGCGCTCAACCATGAGTTTGACGCGGTCTAAAAAGCATTCGTGCCAATCTTCATTGTTGGCAAGCGAAAGGTATCCCAAATCGTTAACTGCGCCGTGCGATTCCACGTCGGCTTCGTCTATAACATAAAATCCCAAACGGTCACAAAGCTCTAAAAACCGCGGCTCATTTGGATAATGGCTGGTACGCACGGCGTTTACATTGTGCCGTCTCATTATCTTCAGGTCTTCCAAAGCGTCGGAAAGTGACACAGCTGTGCCCTTTTCCGGTGTGAAGTCGTGACGGTTTACACCTCTTATTTTAATGGCTCTGCCGTTCACTTTGAATGTACCGCTTTCTATCTTTACATCCCTTATACCAACATCAAAGGAAACATATTCGCCCGAAGCTTCTATCATAACACGATATAAGGAAGGGGTTTCGGCGCTCCACATAAAAGGCTTTTCAACATGAAATACCGCTTTACCGTCGTCCTCGGCACGAACCGTATCTGTCAGATTGCCTTCAACGTCATAAAGGGCAACAGCTGCATCCTCGGGATTTAATATATCGATAGACACCTCTATGCAGGCGCTGCTGTAATCGGGCTGCAAAATGGTCTTTATTTGCACATCGGAAAGATGACCATGAGGGCGGCCAAGCAGGTAGCACTCGCGGAATATGCCCGAAAGACGCCATTTGTCCTGGCATTCCAGATATGTTCCGGTGCTCCATTTAAAAACCAGCACATCAAGCCGGTTTTTGCCGGGCTCGGTGTACAGCGTTATGTCAAATTCGGTAAGTGCGTGCGGAACCTCGCTGTATCCAACAAACTGACCGTTGACATATACATACATGGCCGAATCAACGCCCTCAAACACGAGATATCTCTTGAAGCCGTCCCATGAATCGGCGCTGTCAAATTCTGTGCTGTAAACGCCTACGGGGATATCGGCAGGCAGATATGGCGGGTCTGAACAAAAGGGATATCTGTCGTTTATATATTGCGGCTTGTCGTATCCCTTGCGGCCGCCGTAAAGCTGCCAGCATCCGGGTACGGGCATAGTGTCGGCACAGCCTATCTCGCGGCTGAGCACATCCTCGGGGATCTTTTCGGCCGAGGGATACCACTGAAAGCCCCATTCACCGCACAACGATTTAAAATACGACGACTGTTCGCGTTTGCCGTCGTCAGCGCCCTCAAAGCTTTCGTATGGGATATAATATGAGCGCGGCGGCATTGTGCCTATATGCAGCGTGGAGAGATCAAGATGATGATTTGGCAGGTTCATAAATTTTTTCACCCTTCGTCAGATATTTTACAGAAATTTTCTCAATAAACATAAGCAGTTTTTAAAGAAGCTTCAGCGAGCGAGATAGTTTTGCTGGCCCACGATTTGTCCGCCACTGTAGTACAAGCGGGGTACACGTTTGCCAACAAGGCAAAGAGTTTCATAAGAAATAGTGTCCGAAATTGCGGAAATCTCTTCTACATCCAGATGCTCGCCGCAGTCGCTGCCAAATACAGTAACAGTTCCGCCGGCAACGGCGTCCGGTATGTCGGTAACGTCAAGCAAAAGCTGGTCCATACATATACGCCCAACCACAGGTGCGCGCCGGCCGTTAACCAGCATGTGAGCCTTATTTGAAAGGCTGCGGCTGTATCCATCAGCGTAACCTATGGGCACGGTGGCCACCTTCATGCCGTCGTATGCTGTGAATGTACGGCCGTAGCTCAGTGTGTCCCCGGCCTTCAGCTCTTTTATCATGGCGATAACGCTTTTAAGCTGCATAACGGGCTCCAATCCCTTAAAAGAGGCTCTTTTGTCAGGGCTTATGCCGTAAAGCGAAAGGCCTGTACGTACAATGTTATGACACAGTCCGCCATGGGCGGCCGTTCCGGCGCTGTTACAGCAATGTATCTGCTCAAAGACTATGTTCATGCCGCTTAGTTGCTCGACAACATAGTCCAGCAATTCAGCCTGCATTTCTGTAAAGCTTCCGTCATTGTCGCCGTCAAAATCGGCGCTTGGAAAATGGGTATACAATCCGCGCGGATTTAGTACAGACAATTTGGTTAATTCGGCGATTTCGCATATCGAACGGTCTGCGCGAGCCCGGTCATGGCAATCAAACCCGAGGCGGCTCATGCCCGTATCTACTTTAATTTGTACATCAAGTGAAACACCCGCTGCCAAGGCTGCTGCTGCCAGCGCATGGGCATATTCAGCGCAGTAAACTGTCTGTGTAAGATTTTGTTTGGCCAGAAGGGGGACAAAGCTGCTGGGCGTGTAGCCGAATATCAATATTTCGGTAGTTATGCCGTGCTCACGCAGCTGCAAGGCTTCCTCAATATTGGATACGCCCAACATGCGTGCCCCTTCGGCACACAAACGCTCAGCAACAGCTGGCGCGCCATGGCCGTAAGCGTCGGCCTTGACAACGGCCATGATGCCGGCGTTTCCGGCGGTTTCTTTTATAATAGAAAAATTACGGGCTAAAGCGTCTAAATCAATTTCGGCCCATGTGCGCCGTAAAAATCGCAAATCAAGCCCTCCTGCAGAATAATATATCCAGAATATTATAATACAATATTGCATAAAGGTCAATACAATTATACGATTGCGTTATGGCCTTGCAGCGGTGTGTAAAAATATGTGCATAACTGAGCTTTTAGCCGTTGACTTAATGTGGGCAGTATGGTAAACTCCTCTGTATATAATGCCTTTTATATGCATCAGAACATTTAATGAAAAGAACATATGCCGGAGGTTTGAATTTTTATGCAAAAATATTTTCTCGCGGTGGATATAGGCGCATCGAGCGGGCGCCATATGCTGGCACATCTCGAAAACGGCAAAATAGTGATTGAAGAGGTGCACCGTTTTGATAATAATGTAACAGATAAAAACGGCCGCCTGACATGGGATACCGTTCGGCTGATTTCCGAAATCAAGGCCGGATTAAAAAAATGCGGCGAGCGCGGAACGCCACCCAGCTATATGGGTATAGATACTTGGGGCGTTGACTATGTGTTGCTGGATGGCGAGCTTAATATGATTGGCGAGGCCATGGCATACCGCGATAGCCGCACCGAGGGCATGGACGCGGCGATGGCGCCCATGTTTGATGATTCGGCGCTTTTTGCCCGTACAGGCATACAAAAGCACAATTTTAATACGATATATCAGATATATTCTCAAAAATTAAACGAGCCCGGGCTTTTGGATAAGGCTGAGCATTTTCTTTTTATAACCAACTTTTTTAATTTTCTGCTGACAGGGAAAATAGCCAACGAATATACAATGGGTTCCACTTCGGGGATGCTGAAATGCGGCACCGACCAATGGGATATTGAACTTTTGCAAACACTGGGAATAAAAACCGGCATGTTCGGCCGGATTTATCAGCCGGGTGCTGTGATTGGCGGGCTTAGCCCGCAGGTGCGGGAGGAAATCGGCTTTGACGTTCAAGTTTTGCTGCCCTGCTGCCATGATACGGGCTCTGCTGTTGTCGCTCTGCCGGGCAATGATGAGGACAGGGTGTTTATTTCTTCGGGCACATGGTCGCTTTTGGGCGCTGAGATGGCTCAAACCGACAACAGCGAGGCGGCAAATCAGGCCGGCTACACAAATGAGGGCGGATATCAGATGCGTCACAGATTTTTGAAAAATATCATGGGACTTTGGATGATACAGTCGGTTCGCCGTGAGCTTGATAAAAAATACAGCTTTGACGATTTGGAACAGATGGCGCGTTCGGCCTCTGATTTTCCTGTTGTTGTGGACGTTACCAATGAGGACTTTACATATCCTGAAAGCATGATAGCCGAGGTCAAGCGACAGTGCGTGCTGGCCGGGGGACCAGAACCCAAGGATATTCCTGAGGTTATGGCCTGCATTTACAATTCGCTTTCAAGCTGTTATCGCGATTCTATAAACGATCTTGAAAAATTAACGGGCAAAACCTACCCTGTGGTCAACATTATCGGCGGAGGCAGCAAGGACGGATATCTTTGCGAGCTTACGGCACAGAAAACCGGCCGCACGGTTTATGTAGGCCCGAGCGAAGCTACATCTATAGGCAACCTTGCCGTGCAGATGATAACGGCCGGCGAGATAAGCGGTTTGAGTGAGGCGCGTGAAATTATAAAAAATTCATTTGAAATAAAAAAATATTAAAGGGGCAATTTTAATTATGAGTCAGACATATGAACAGGCAAAACAGATTTATGCTGCCGTCGGCGTTGACACCGATGCGGCTATTAAAACATTGCAAAGCACCCGTATATCCATGCATTGCTGGCAGGGCGATGATGTTACAGGCTTTGAAAACGCGCTGGGCGCCTCGGGCGGCATACAGGTGACGGGAAAATATCCCGGCAAGGCAACAACGCCGGATGAGCTTATGGCCGACATTAAAAAGGCGTTGTCGTTCATTCCCGGCAATCATAGGATAAACCTTCACGCGATATATGCCGTGAGCGAGCAAAAGGTTGAGCGCAACCTTTTGGAACCGTGCCATTTTCAGGCTTGGATAGATTTTGCTAAGGCTAATAATTTGAAGCTGGACATGAACCCAACGCTGTTTTCGCATCCTATGGCGGCTGACGGGCTTACGCTTTCCCACCCCGATGAGAAGGTACGCCGTTTTTGGATAGAACACTGCATAGCCACGCGCAAAATTGCCGAATATATGGGGCGCGAGCTGGGCGATACCTGTCTGCATAACATATGGATTCCTGACGGACTGAAGGACGTTCCGGCCGACCGCATAGGCCCGCGTGCCCGCTTAAAGGCTTCGCTGGATGAAATTTATGCTGTAAAGCTTGACAAAAAATATATAGCCGATAGTGTTGAGAGCAAGGTGTTTGGTATCGGCGTTGAAGCGTATACCGTTGGTTCGCATGAATTTTATATGAATTATGCTGCTAAAAATGACGTGCTTTGCCTGCTGGACAATGGCCATTATCATCCCACAGAGATGGTCTCAGACAAAATATCCTCCATGCTTCTGTTTGCCGATAAGGTAGCGTTGCATGTTACGCGCCCCGTTCGCTGGGATTCCGACCATGTTGTAACGCTGGACGACGAGCTGAAGGAACTTTGTAAGGAATTGGTTCGCTGCGGGCTTGATAAAATCATGATAGGATTGGATTTCTTTGATGCCAGCATAAACCGTCTGGCCGCATGGGCTGTTGGTATGCGTAATACCCAGAAGGCGCTGCTTATGGCACTGCTTATGCCCAACGAGATGCTCAAGTCTGCGCAGGATGATATGCGGTATACCGACATGCTGGTATACACCGAGGAAATGAAAAGCTATCCGTTTGCTCCTATATGGGAGGAATTTTGCAGCCAAAGCGGCATAGACGCATACGACGGCTGGTATACTAAGATTAAGGCTTATGAGGCCGAAATATTAAAAACCCGTAAATAAACAGATTTTACTATCGCCGGCAGTTAACGCTGCCGGCGATATGCTTGTCAGGGAGGGTTATTATGCTTGTTTTGGCTTCCGCATCACCCCGCCGCCGCGAAATACTTACCATGCTGGGTTACGTCTTTGAGGTATGTGCGGCCGATGTGAACGAAACCGTGTTGTGCAATACGCTGCCATGCGACGCTGTGCTTGATTTGGCCCGCCGAAAGGCCGAGACGGTGTTTGCTGCGCGGCCTGAATGCGTTGTGCTGGGCGCCGATACAATCGTGGTTGTTGACGGCGCTATGCTTGGTAAGCCACGCGATGCCGCGGACGGCGCGCGTATGCTTAGGCTGCTTTCGGGACGTACGCACGAGGTTTATACAGGTGTGTCTGTTTTGTCGAATGATAGTGATATCAGCTTTTTCAGGCGAACGCTTGTGGAATTTCGACAATTGACCGAGCGGGAGATAGCCGGCTATATCGACACGGGTGAGCCAATGGACAAAGCGGGCGGTTACGGTATACAAGGTCGCGGCGCCGTGCTTGTTGAGGGTATACAGGGCGACTTTTTCAACGTTATGGGGCTTCCGGCCGCAGATGTGCACAGGGCGCTTGCCGGTTTGGCCAATATTCTTTGATAATAAAGTAGCATCAAGAAAAATATTGATTCATCGCCTTTTTTGTGATATCATCAATGTAGCATCATTGAAGGGAGAGGGTTTTATGGCAGATCAAATCAGTAACTTCATTAACGAGAATCCTATCATTTTCGGAGGCATTATTGCGGTAGTCACTCTCATCATTTTGGTGCCTCTGATTATAGTAAGTCTTAAAAAGCGCGCAAAGAAGAAGAATATGCTCAAGGAAAACGAAAATTTGGTGGAAATTATTTTTGATTCACCGCTTCTGAAACCGCATCCGATGGGCGCCTTCGCGGAAAGCTCTAACAATGGCTTTACTCTGTATGGCGTCAATGGTCAACCAGCAGAAACTTTTGGGAATTCCATATTGGTCGATGCAGGAGAGATTGTGTTGGATTGCAACTACTCTATTCTGCCAGTAGGCCGGCGCTTTTCTGATTCATATGGCCGCCAAAGCTATACATTCCATGTCAGCCCCGGCAGAAAATATACCGCAAGCTTTAATCTTATAGAAAAATGTTTGGAGCTGAACGAAAAGGATTAGAGGAGGTAAGCTCTTCTTCTGAAAAACATGATCATAGTTGTCAAAAGGCCTTCACCATTGGTGAAGGTCTTAAAATTAACGGAAAAATTTCTGATCTTTTTTTACAGTCTTCCGAAAACACTTGAAATGTATGGTGAAATTTGGTATAATAATATAATAGCAAAAGGAGCGTGAGGTTTTGGCAAACAGCATGACCGGATTTGGCCGGTTTGAAGGAATTATAGAGGGCGTAAACGTTGCGCTGGAAATAAAATCGGTTAACCATCGGTATTTTGAGCTCAATTGCCGCTTGCCTCGTACATTGGGCTTTCTTGAGGAACGGCTGAAATCTGAGCTGCAGCCCATGGTCAGCCGCGGCAAGCTGGATTTGTTTCTCGGCCTTGATTTGGGCGAAAACGGCGAAATTACCGTGAATATAAACCACGAACTAGCCTCGGCTTATGTGGCCGCGCTGCGTGAACTTTGCGGTGAGTACAGTTTAAAAGACGATGTTTCCTGCGGCTTGCTGGCCCGTAATAATGATATACTTACGGCGCGCCGTCTGCCGCCAGACGAGGATTTTATTTGGTCGGTAGTTAGCGAAGCGCTTAATAGCGCGGTTGCGTCATTTAAGGCTATGCGTGCCCGTGAGGGAGCGCGGCTGGCCGCTGATATTTTTTCGCGGCTGGATGCGCTGGAGGTTTTTGCCGATGAAATTGAAAAGCGGCAGCCTGAAACCGTTGCCGAATACCGCGAAAAGATACACCGAAAAATGGCCGACCTGCTGCAAAGCGCGCAGGTTGATGAGCAGCGAATATTGATGGAAGCGGCCATGTTTGCTGATAAAATCGCCACAGATGAGGAAACGGTGCGCCTGCGGTCGCATATTTCGCAGTTCCGCGCCATGCTGAAATCTGACCAGCCTATTGGCCGTAAACTAGACTTTTTGCTTCAGGAAATGAACCGTGAATGCAACACAATAGGCTCGAAAGCGCAGGATATCAGTGTCACGCAGGATATCGTGGACATGAAGGCCGAGCTAGAAAAAATCCGTGAGCAAATTCAGAACATTGAATAGGAACCGGCTGCTATGAAATTGATAAATATTGGGTTTTCAAATTTGGTAGCCGCAAACCGTATTATAGCCGTGCTCAGTCCTGATGCCGCGCCCGTGAAACGTATGGCAGCCGAGGCAAAAACCCGCCAAATGCTGATTGACGCGACAAGCGGCCGACGTACACGCAGTATTATCGCACTTGATTCGGGGCATATAGTGCTGTCATTTATGGAGTGCGAGCGTATACACATGGCCGTTAATCAGGAAGCCGATGTATAAAAGGAAAGGTTTGTATTTATGAGCGAAAAACATTCAGATCCTCAATATTCAGTTCGCGGCGGCGAACCGTTTGAATGGTCGCGCTCGGGCGGCAAGGGTCAGCTTTACATCATATCCGGGCCGAGCGGCTCGGGCAAAGATACCCTGCTCGAAAGGCTTTTTTGGTCCTATCCCATGCTGGAGTTTTCTATATCATCGGTAACGCGCAATCCGCGCGCCGGCGAGGTGCCCGGCCAAAAGTACAATTTTATTACGCGCGAAATGTTCAGCCAAATGCTGGATAAGGGCGAATTTCTCGAATACAACGAATATCTGGGTAATCTTTACGGCACGCCAAAGCAGCCCGTTGTGGACGCTGTTGAATGCGGCAAGGACGTTGTTCTTGAGGTGGATGTAAACGGTGCTGCCAAAATCCGTGAAATGATGCCTTGCATATCGATTTTTATAATGCCTCCTTCAATGGAGGTGCTCACCGATAGACTCGTCCGCCGCTCGACGGAGGATGAGAAAACGGCACAAAAACGGCTCAGGGAAGCAGTTACAGAGATTGCGCGCGCTGCCGAATACGATTATATCGTTGTAAACGGTGACCTAAATGAAGCCATAAATTCTCTCGCGTCTATTATTATCAGCCATAAGCTAAAGATAGAAAACCAAAAATTTATTATAGAAGAGGTACTAAAAGATGCTGAATCCGTCAATAGGTAAACTGATAGAAACATACGACAGCCGTTATCAATTGGTGCAGGATGTTGCCAAGTATGCCCGTGTGATTTCGGCGCGTGCCGAAGAGGATCATGTTATATTGCGTGAAAAACCTGTAACCACGTCGATAAACACTATAGCCGAGCACGTATCGTAATAACATGCCGGCTATTCCGATAGCATTAATAGCAGTAGAGCGGACGGTTTATCATTTTGATAAACCGTATAGCTATTTAATACCGCCTTATCTGGCTGATAGGGCTCTGCCCGGCGTACGTGTTACCGTGCCGTTTGGACGGGGCGGAAATGCCCGCCGTCAGGGTGTTGTTTTGGCAGTTGATTCTACCGATGATGCCGAAAACTTAAAGGAAATCCATTCGGTTCTGGACGATACTCCGCCGCTTTCGGATGAGATGGTTAAGCTTATTCCGTGGCTAAAAGAGCGAACGTTTTGCACGCTGTATGATGCTGCGCGGACTATATTGCCCGTTGGCGGTGCTATAGAGGTTGAGGTTCAGTATGGGATTAATCCTGAGTATGCGGTCGAGGCTGATTTGCCTCCCGATATGGCACGTGTGTGTGTGCTGCTGAAAGACAAGCCGCTGCCGCGCGGCAAGATTTTGTCGGAGCTTTCATTGTCCGAGGATAGCTCGCTGCTTGAGCAGATGCTGTTGAAAAACATGCTTGTCCGTATGGACCGTGCTCGCCAAAGGGTGGGCGACGCTTCCCTGAAAATGGCGCGGCTAACCGCAGAATATCTTAATGGCGAGCTGACATGTCGGCTCAGCCCAAAGCAGCAGGACATAGTTACGCTGCTGCGCGATGCAGGCTTTGCTGCCGTTAAGGAAATATGCTATTTCACGGGGCTTACGGCCGGCGTGCTGCAAACGCTGGCGAAATACCGCGTGGTCGAGCTGTACGACCAGCCGGTTTACCGCAACCCCTACAAGGATTTGGAAGAGCCCGACCCGCAGGAGATAATCCTTTCAACCGTTCAGCAGACGGCATATGAGACGTTGGCGAGCAAGCTGGATTCTGGCAAAACGGCCCTGCTTTATGGGGTCACAGGCTCGGGAAAAACCTCGGTTTTTCTTTC
>JGI994J12354_10001216_pt1 | contig 26187 bp, 22 predicted proteins | sample IntmicLarv3ML3BL_FD_12354 | JGI IMG/M metagenome (IMG submission 12354)
TTCCAAAAAATTTTATGCTAGGTGCAGCCGCAGCCGCAAGTCAATATGAAGGGGCTTATGATGTTGATGGGAAAGGGATGAGTACAGCAGATTTTAGATATTTTGATCCAAAACTTGATCGTAAGAAATTAAGTATTGATGGGCTTGAATTTTTCACAGATTCATTTCCTGATGCAAAAAATAATCCATCAGATAAAGTTTACTCTTACAGATGAGGAATTGATTTTTATAATCGATACAAAGAAGATTTAAAGTTATTTAAACAAGTAGGGGTTAATTGTTTTAGAACTTCAATTGCATGAAGCCGTATTTTTCCACAAGATGGAGTTGTCAATCAAAAAGCAATTGCTCATTATAAAAAAATCTTTCAAGAAGCAATTGATAATAAAATTAGTCTAGTTTTGACAATTAGTCATTATGATTATCCGTTATGATTACTTGAAAAATATAATGGTTTTTTGTCATATGAAGCTATTGACAAGTTCTTAGAATATGCAAAAGTTGTTTTAACAGAATTTAAACAATATACAAAATATTGACTTGGATTCAATGAAATTAATATGTCTTCGCATTCTTCATATATAGGAGCTGGTGGAATTTTAGACAGAACTGATACCAGAAGAAAAGAAAAGTTATATCAAGCATTACACCATCAATTTGTAGCACAAGCAAAATTAGTAAAATTAGCACACGAAATTGATCCAGAAATTAAAGTTGGGTGTATGATTGCTGCTACGCAAAGTTATCCTGCGACTTGTAATCCTGAAGATGTTTTGATTAATCAACAATTTTTACAAAAAGGTCTTTGATTTTATTTTGATGTAGTAGCTTTAGGAGAATACCCTGTATATATGTTAAATTTTTTTAAAAAACAAAACTTAAATATTAAACTATCTACAGAAGATTTAAAAATTCTAAAAGCATATCCTGTTGATTTTTTAAGTTTTTCATATTATGCGTCATCAGTTATGTCTGCTGAGATTATGGAGAAATCTGGTGGAAATATTTTAAGTGGAGGGAAAAACCCATATTTAAAAGCATCAGAATGAGGATGACAAATTGATCCAGTCGGATTGAGAATTTTGATGAATGATTTGTATTACCGATACAAAAAACCATTAATGATTGTTGAAAACGGAATTGGCGTTGATGAAAAATGAGATAATGAAAAAAATCAATTAAATGATGATTACAGGATTGAGTATTTAAAAGAACATTTAAAAAATATTTTATTAGCAATTGATGATGGAGTTGAATGTCTTGGATATACCACTTGAACAGCTATTGATTTAGTAAGTATGTCAACAAAAGAAATGACAAAACGATATGGATTAATTTATGTTGATCAAGATGATTATGGTACTGGAACAAAAGAAAGAAAAATCAAAGAATCAGGAAAATGATTTAAGAAAGTTACTGATTCATACGGAGAAATCCTTTGAGATTAAAATATAAATTTGTTAGTTAGAATCTTTAACATTTTCTTATGAGAATTTATAATAAAAATAATATTATATTCATATTATATTGATATTTCTTAATTAAAATACTAATAAAATGTAAAGAGAAGAAAATTATATTTTTAAATATAGAAAAATAAAATCAAAAGAAAGATATTTAAAAAAAACTTTGTTCTTATGAAAAAAAGATACATCAAAATAGAAAATACTATTAATTCTAAATAATTTAGTTAATAATAAAATATTATTAAAAACAATGAAGAAATCTATCATTATTTATTCACCAATTTTTAGATATGTTAAAATTATACGTGGCAACAAGGAGATATAATGATGAAAAAGTTAAGTGTTAATGAAATAAGAAGGATGTGAATTAATTTCTTTGTAGAAAAAAATCACCATTTTTTAGAATCTGTTAGTTTAGTCCCGGTTGATGATCCGAGTTTATTATGAATTAATTCAGGAGTCGCTACATTAAAACCATATTTTGATGGCAGAAAGCTGCCCCCAGCACTAAGATTAGTAAATTCGCAAAAATCAATTAGAACTAATGATATAGAAAATGTAGGCATAACTGCTCGTCATCAAACTATGTTTGAAATGCTAGGAAACTTTTCTTTAGGAGATTATTTTAAAAAAGAAGCCATTAGTATGGCGTGAGAATTATTAACATCTCCAAAATGATTTGTACTGAATAAAGATCTATTATATATTACAGTTTATGAAGAAGATGAAGAAACATATCAGATATGAATTAAAGAAATTGGTATAGATTCAGACCACATTTTTAAAGGAACAAAAAAAACTAATTTTTGAGATATTGGTCAAGGTCCTTGTGGACCAAATACTGAGATTTTTTTTGATCGTGGTGAAAAATGAGATGCTAAAAAAATAGGTACTAAACTTCTAAAAGATGATATAGAAAATGACAGGTATATAGAAATTTGAAACATAGTTTTTTCTCAATATAATAATGAAGGAAATAATGTATACTCAGATTTACCTAAAAAAAATATTGATACAGGAGCTGGATTAGAAAGACTTGCTTCAATTTTTCAAGATTCACCAACCAATTTTGAAACTGATATATTTTTCCCAATAATCAAACAAATCGAGAGTATGTGTGATAAAAATTATAAATATAATATTAAAAATTATTTTAATGAAGAAATTGAACAAACCAAAATTAATACAGCTTTTAAAGTGATTGCAGATCATATAAGAGCAATAACTTTTGCTATTAGTGATGGAGTTTTACCAGACAATAAAGACAGAGGTTATATCATTCGTCGTCTAATTAGAAGAAGTAGTGTATATGCTAAAAAAATAGGAATTATTAAACCGTTTTTATATAAACTTGTAGATAAGGTCGTTTTAATAATGGGAGAATTTTATCCTTATATAAGCGAAAAAGCACCATTTGTAAAAAATATAATAAAAAACGAAGAAACTAAATTTTTACAAACTCTATCTAAAGGGTATGATTTTTTACAAACTCTAATTAAATCTAAAACAGAAATCGATGCTAAAAAAGCTTTATTATTATTTGAATCATATGGTTTTCCAATTGAATTAACTTCTGAAATAGCAGAAGAAAATAAAGTTAAAATTGATGTTGACGGTTTTAAAAAATTATTAGATCAAGCTAAGGATTTATCAAGAAATGCCAGAAAAATAGATCATGCTTGAAATAAGCAGTCTTTAATTTTATCTAATTTAGATGTTGAAAGTGAATTTGTTGGTTATGAGATAGAAGAATGCAAAACCTCTATAAATTTTATGTTTATTGAGGAAAAACCATTAAACAAAGCTTCTAATGAAGAAATAGTTTTTCTAACTTTATCTAAAACTCCTTTTTATGCTGAGAAAGGCGGGCAAGCAGCAGATAATGGAATTTTAATTGATTGTCACGGAAACAAACATGAGGTAATTGATGTACAACAAGGGCCAAATAAACAGCACATCCATAAGGTGCAAATTAATGGTGAATTAAAACTTGATGATCAAATACACGCACAAATTAATCATGAAAAAAGATATTACACGATGAAACACCACTCAGGCACACATATCTTGCAATCAGCCATCAGAGAAATTCTTGGTGAAAATGCAACCCAACAAGGAAGTTTTAATAATGAAGATGAATTAAGACTTGATATATCTTTTAATAGAATGCCCACTCAGACAGAAATTAATGATATTCATAATGTGCTTGAAAGATATATTAAAGACGCTACACCAAGAGAAATTATTTTTTGTTCTTTGAATGAAGCCATTTCTAAATATCAAGCTTTAGCTTTATTTACTGAAAAATATGGAGAAAAAGTACGTTTAATAAAATTTGGTTCTTATTCAGCTGAATTATGCGGAGGAACGCATGTGATGAACACAAAAGATATTGAAGACTTATTTATTACAAATATAGAATCTAAGGGAAGTGGAATTTATCGTTTTTATGCTGTTGCAAGTCATACTAAGATCAATCACTTTTTAGAAGAACAGTTTTTAAAGCAAAAATCTGAAATTAAACCAATCGTTGAAAAATACAACAAATATAAAGAAATTAACCCTAATAAAGATATTCAAAGTAAAATAGAAGAAATAAATTGTATAGAATCAAATAAAGATAACTTAGCAAATATTAAAATTCTTGTAAATAATTTGAAAAATGAATTTAAACTCTATCAAAAAAAGATAGAAAATCAATTATCAGAACAAAAACTAGAAGTATTTAAAAAAGTTGAACCAATCAAAAAAGATGATATTAAAGAAATCATTTTAAATACAGATGATTTAGAAATACATGATATGAAAATTTTGTCTGATTATTTTCAAAATCAATATAAATCTTTAATTGTTAAATTAATAAACAATAGAACAAAAATTTATATTGTAAGTGTTTCAACAGATATAGCACATCTACATAAAGCTATAGAAATTTTTAAACAAACAAAAGAGTTTGAAGTTAAGGGTGGGGGTAATGATACCTTTGCTCAAGGAAAAATTCTATATTAATTTAGAGTAAAAGTACTTTCTCTAAAAGAAAGTACTTTTACTCTTTATGGGTGTATAATCTATCTTGTAGCATAAGGAGGAAAAATATGAAGTGATGATTTTCGGATTTTGATGGGACGATCAGTTTGTCTTATAACAAAGATATTGATAAAAGAGATTTAAATTTTATAAATAAATGAATTGCTGAAGGAAACAAATTTACTGTTGCAACAGGGCGAATGATTAATCAAATTAAAGATGTTTTAAAAAATCTTAAAATTCCATATAATTATATTATTTGCAATAACGGAGCTGTAGTTTATGAAAAAGAAAGAGGAGTTATTGCTCATAATATTATTCCAAAAAAAAATCGTGCAGAAATTGTAAAAATTTTAAAAAACATAAGAGAGCGTTATATGATTTCTTATTGTCTTTTAGATAAAAGATATGATTATTCTACTGTTCAAACAAGAGAGATAGATGATCTCTATACAACAGCTCCAAAATCTAATCGTTTTGAAACAGGAGATAAAGATATTTTAGAATCAGATAATTTAAACACACTTCTTTTTTATATAAACCAAGAAGATGCTGAACGTGTTAAAGCATATTTTTCTGCTATTCCTGAATTAAAAGCCATTAGAACACATACAAATATGATAGAAGTTGTTTGTAAAAATGTATCAAAGGCTAAAGGAATCGAAGTCATTCAAAAAATTTATGGTTTTAATGATGAACATATTATCGCGTCTGGTGATGGTGAAAATGATATTGAAATGCTTGAAAAAGCGAATTTATCATTTGCAATGACGAATCATCAGCCAGGTGTTAGTGAGTATGCAAACCATGTAATTGGTAATGTTTTTGAAATTGAAGAATACATCTAAAATAGACATAATTTTGTTAAAAAAACATAAAATAATTAATATTTAAAGTTAATTTTTTATTTTTTTTATTAAAAATATTTTATAATGATTATATGGGGGTGTCCTGGTTTCGACAGGATATGTTTAACCTATAACCGCAGTGGTTTTGTAGACCATAATACTTCTAGGTTTGATAAAATGCAAACAACAATAAAAACGAATTTGAAATGCCAGCATTTATGATCAATAACGCATCAGCTGGGGTTGCTTTAGCGGCTTAATAATTTTTTAAAATTATAGCATTCACGTAATAAAGATGTGTTTGTGCTTCATTTTTAAGACGTATTACCTAGCGCAATAAAAACCGCAAATTTAGCAAAAAAGCGGTTTTGAAATTTTTTAGCTACACTATAAATTAAATTTTAGTATTTTTTATAAATTTATAGTGAAAACAAAAAAATACTAAACTGTAGACGTTATAGGTGAGAGTATTTTGGACGCGGGTTCGATTCCCGCCATCTCCACCATTTTTTATGTCTAATTGTTGTTTAAGAAAGGAGAATAATTTTTTATGAATCTTTTAAATATAATTATTATTTTTATTTCTTACACATCAATTATGATTGCGATATATATATTAACTTGAGGATTAGTACGCCATATTTTTGTAAAGATTAAAATATACTATGAAGTTATTTTAGGTTTTTTTCTCGGTTCTTTTTCTTTATTTGGAATAATTATATTATCATCGGTTTCTAATGAAATTGTAAAAATTAATTTAACGATTTTATTGCCAATATTATTATATTTATCTGTTATAACTTTTATGACAATTTACACAACTATTGGAGTTTTTATTTGTAACATCTTAGCAATGTTTTTATTTCCGATTTTATTGCCACAATATTATGAACAGTTAGAAGGTACGAGAATAATCGTATTGGTTATCCACGCTTACATAGTTCCTTTAATTTTATATTTTATAGATACTTTTACGGTGAAATTATCAAAATGAAGCAAATGATCAATTACAATAACTGTTTTATTATTGGTTGGTTTTTTTACCTCGCTTGCATACATTCAACAAGAAGATTTATGAGATTTTTTAACTGTTTTATTAATGTGATTAGTTGTAGCTTACTTAATATATGGTTGCTTAACTTTAATTGATCAAATATATCTTCATGCATTAAAACTACGTCATATTATAGAATATGATGAAAACTTTTTTTTAAACCAAACTTCAGCGCACAGTGAAATTTTTAAAAAAATATCTTCAGAAAAGATTAAGTACGGCATGTATGTCACGTATTTTATAAGAAATTTTGATACTTTAGAAAAAAAAGTTGGGCAGATAATCACTGAAAATATTACAACAGAATTTGCACACTCTTCTCATGAAATTTTAAATAAGACATTTAAAAATGCAATATTTTTTAAGCCAAATTATAAAACTTATGCGATGTTTATTTCAATTGCTGATTTTAATTCGGTCACCAACAATTTAGAAAAAACAACTTTTTTAGAAAAACTAAATAATGTTATTTTAAAAATCAAAAGAAAGTATATTTTTAACAATTATAAAATAACTATTAAAATAAATGCAGTTATTTCTATTTTTGGAATTGATTCAAATAATTTAGAAGTTTTATATGATTTAAATAATATAACTCAAAACAAAAAGCTATTCCAATCAGAAATGAGCGCAACTTATGCTGACTCTTTTAAAATATTAGCTGAAAAAAATAAAATTAAAAAAATTCAAACTCTAAGTGAAATCGCTTCAATAAATAGCGCTTCTGTATATTATGAATCAATTTATGATGTTGAAACCAAACAATATAATTCATATTTTGTTGGTTCAATGATTGAAGGTAATGAAATTCTTTCAGATTCTTTTGCGCCTCAAAAATTAAAAATAATAGAATATGGTTTGGACTCTATTTTTAAACGATACTTATCTTTAAATTCTTTTAAAAGTATAATAAATGATAATATGAATGGACAGTTATGTTTTATAGAGTATGATGAAGCGTTTTTAGCTAATGATAATTTTAAAGCAGAAGACTTTATTTTAAAAATTCGTCAACAAAAAATCGATCCCCAAAATTTAGTTTTGTGTTTTGATATTACTTCAGAAGTTGATAATATTCAAAACCTAAAAAAACATATTGACCAATTAAAAAAACATAAACTAAAAATTGCGATTTTACAGTTTGGTTCGTTAAAAACAGAATATCAATTAATCTCATATTATAAACCTGAATTTTTATTTATAGAAAGAGAAATTTGTAATAAAATAAATACAATACAAAAAAATAAAGAAATAGTTAAAAACATCTTAAATATTTCTAAAAAAATTAATGCACACGTTATCGCTCCTGGAACAGACAGTTATATGATATATAAAACATTAAAAGGTTTAGGAGTTAATTTGTTTTTTGGTGATTTAATCGAAAGTGGTTCAAAACCAAAATTAGAAATTTCAAACGAATTAAGATACTTATTAAATAAATAAAAGGAACATAAATATGAAAATTATAGAATCCCCAATTCAGTACATTAAAGAAAAGCTCGTTTTAATGCTAAAAACAAATGATATTAAAGGAATGCGCGAAATTGTTAGCACAAATTATCCAGTCGATATAGCCGAGGCAATAAAAGATTTTGAAGTAAAAGAAGTAATTATTCTTTTGAGATTTTTATCAACACAAGAAAGTGCAGAGATTTTTACTCATTTAGATAACGATTTACAAGAAGATGTTATAATTCAGTATAGTTCTAAAGAAATTAAAGAATTATTTGATGAAATTTATACAGATGATATTGTAAATATTATTGAAGAATTACCAGCAAATATTGTAGAAAAAATATTAAAATCAACCACCCCAGAATCTAGGTATGAAATTAATAAAATACTTCATTATGATGAAGATACTGCTGGAAGTATTATGTCTGTTGATTATTTAAAACTAGATATTAATCAAACTGTAGCACAAGCAATCGCCACTATTAAAAATAATAAAGATGAAACAGAAGATGTAAATGATTTTTTTGTGGTAGATGAATTAAATAACTTAAAGGGAATGATTAATTTAAAAAAAATATTTTTCTCAAAAGACTCTTTAAAACTTAGTGAAATGATGGATGATAGAGTTATTTTTGCATATACTTCAACAGATCAAGAAGAAGTTATAAATAAATTTAAAAAATATGATATAACAACTTTACCTATTTTAAATTCACAAAATGAACTTGTTGGCATTATTACAGTAGATGATGTAATTGATGTAATTGATGAAGAAGCAACAGAAGATATTCATAAAATGGCTGGAATTAAATCAAAAGCAGTTGAGGATACTTATTTTAAAACAAGTGTTTGAAAAATGATAAAATCAAGAATTTTATCATTAATATTTATTTTAATTTTTTCAACAGTTACTCAAATTATTATTTCAGTTTTTGTAGGAATATATTTAGATGAAATTCCATCAGACATAGATAACTGATCAAGTTATTATTTAATAAGCGTTTTATTCACACCTTTAATCACTGTCATATCTAGCATTAATCTTGTGGCAAGTTCTCAATCATCAACGATGGTTACGAGATCTCTTGTTTTAAAAGAAATTCAAATGAAAGATTGAATAAAAATTCTTTTCAAAGAATTTAGAGTTGGTCTGATTATTGCTACTGTTGTTGCACTTTTAAATGTTTTAAGAATGATGATAGTGTATGCAGTTCAATTTGAAGGTAATTTTTATAATACAAAATTATGATCAGCTATTGCAATGTTATCAATAGCTATATTTTTATCAATTATTTGTTCGAAATTAATAAGTGGAATTTTGCCAATATTGGCAAAATTATGTAGATTAGACCCTTCTTGAGTTATTGGTCCTGTTGCAATTACTATTATTGAAACTTTCTCTGTTATTATATTTTTTTCAATAGGATTAATTTTCTTTTAGGGTTTAGATAGTATGAGACTTAGAAATAAAAATTGAGTAAACACATATATTGAAGAAAATAAAAAACATCTGATAACAAATCATAAAAAATTACACCCAAAATCTTTTTTTAAAAAAAATAAAAAATATTTTTTAGAAATTGGTTGTGGTAAAGGTGAATTTATTATAAATAACGCCTTAAAATATCCGTATTATAATTATGTAGCTATAGAAAAAGAGGCTACAGTTATTGGCGTAGCTTTAAAAAAAGCAATATCTTTATTAGGAGAAGACTTTTTAAATATAAAATTTTTAAATAGTTATGCAGAAAAACTTTTAGATATTTTTGCTTCAAAATCATTTGATGGGATATATTTAAATTTTTCAGATCCATGATCAAAATCAAGACATTATAAGAAACGTTTAACATATATTATGTTTTTAAATATATATTATGATTTATTAAAAAAAGGCGGAGTTGTAGAAATTAAAACAGATAATGATAATTTGTATAAATTTAGCTTAGAACAAATTCATAAATCTAAATTTATTATAGTATTTAATAGCGAAGATATTTATGATGATAAAGAAAATATTGAAAATAATATAGCATCAGAATATGAAAAAAAATTTTACTCTTTAAATCAAAAAATAAAAAAAATTATTATTAAAAAATAGATAAAATCTTGAATTTCTTATTATTGTGACGCTATGAATAAATATTTAAAATAATTTGATAAATTAATAATATATAAATAGTAATAATTTATGATTGTTTATCTTCTTTTGATACTTTGTTTTCATGTTCTTCTTTTTGTTTTTTATATTCTTTTAAAAAGTTAATATAATTTTCTTTAAAAAGAACACTTTCATTCATAAGATAAATATCAATTGCAAAAAAAAGATAAAAATAGATTATATTTATTAAAAGGATAATAAAAAATATTCATCATCTTTGAACAAAAAAACTTCAAAAACTTAAATTCAGTAGAGAACTTCCACTACCAATGTGTATAAAAAAACAAGCAACAGTAAAAAAAATTATAAATATATGTGTATAACTACTGAAGCGAACTTGAACAGTGGTTATTTCATTATTCTCTAAGTCTGTTTCGGTGTAAATTTTTGTAAAAACAGAAATTGAAGTTTTGTTCAAGTTTAAAATACAACTTATAAAATATATTAGTATAAAATTTAAAGAAATCTGACTTGAAAAAATTATTTTATAATTTAATTCAATAGGTAATAAAAAAAATATTAAAAAAGTAACACCAATCAACCCGAAAATTAAAGAACCCATTCATAAAAGATTTTTTTTCAATATAGATTTTACTATTTTAAAGTCCACCGACAATCACCTACATTAATTATATATGTTTATAATTATAATAATATATTTTAATGAATTAATTATATTATTATATACACAAATATTTGAAAATATTTCCAAATATTTTAAAAAAAATATAAAATTAGTTAAATATATTGATATAATGAAAATGAACATAATATTTTAAAAGACTTTTTTTATTTCCTTTTTTAATATGTGTTTTGTTTGATGTATTAATTTATAGTTTTAAAATAAAATGATTTAGATAAGAAGGAGAAAAGTAAATATGAAAAAATTAATAGCGTCTTTAATGACGGCGTCTCTTGCTACTATAAGCGCTTCAAATGTTGTTGCTTGTAGAAATAATAGGTTCCGCGATATTTGGGTAGTAACTGATGGCAATCCAGTTACTGATAATTCGTTTAATCAAAGCGCTTTTGAAGGAGCAAATAATTTTTTAAGATATATTCTTGGACATGATGTTGATTCATTTGATTCAGTTGAATATACAGCACCGAATAATATTGGACAGCTTACTCAAGCTTATAATAATGCTGCTCAACGAGGTGCTAGAACATTAGTTTTAGCAGGCTTCCAACATGCTGCAACTGGTGGAGGAAATCATAATGCTCCTGAAATTATGGCAGATGTAGATGGCAGTGTGGTTTTAATAGACAATTCAACAGATGGTCATGAAAATCAAATTGGACTTCAATTTAGAGCAGATATATCTGGATTTATGGCAGGAGTTGCAGCGATTGTTTATTCAATAGCAACTAATCAACATGCTGGTGAAACTGTTAGATTAGCAACTTTTGGCGGAATTTCAAATCCAGGATCTGTTGACGTATTCATGGTTGGTTATTTAGCAGCGGTCGAATATTGAAACAGATTATCTGCAACGACTAGAGGAGAATTGTTAGGCCTAAATCAAGATGATGAAAATTTTTCTGCTAAAACAGCAATAGAAGCAGAAATTGTTTTAAATAATCAAAACGATGTTTGAGGTCAAGGGTGAATTGCAGATTCTTCTACAAATTGATTTGCTGGAACTTTTGCAGTAGGACAAGGAGGACTTACTGTTATTAACCACCTATTAAATTGAGGGGAGGCTGATGTAATTATGCCTGTTGCTGGACCGATAACTCAAGAAGTATTACAAGCAATTGCTCCTGCAGCTGGAAACAGAAGTCACGCGAGAGTCGTTGGTGTTGATGTAGACCAAGTTTTATTACCAGCATTTAGCGCATTTAATGACTTATTTATTACATCAGCGCAAAAAGACATTGCGAGCGCAACAGTTGTTGCTATTGGTCATACTGAACAATATCGTGATAATGAAACTGTCCAAAGAGCGGTAGCTGCATATTGAGAAGAAAACTTGATATTGACTCATGATGGTGAAATATTAGACCCCCAAAATTCTATTGGAGCATCTTGACAATCTTGAGAAGGAAAAGATATTTTTGCTGGAGGTTTAATTGGAACAGCAGACCAAAACTTGATTGTTTCATCAGGGTTATGAGAAGGATATTTAAGTGAACACCTAGAAAGTCTTGATTATGCATTAATTGAAGCATCGCTGATGTTATTTAATGAAGTTGATTCATTTGTTGCAAGTAGCCAAAACCAAACTATAATTTCTTATGCAAACATCACAAGATTTGCAGATATAGTACTTAATTTCACAAATTAATTTAAATAAGAGATTAATAATCTCTTATTTTGATATTTTTTTAAACGAAAAGAATTCAATTTGAATTCTTTTCGTTTACAGGAGATAATAATGGAAAAATATATAATTGAAATGGAAGATATTTGAATGATTTTTAATAAAACAATCATAGCAAATAAAAAGGTTAATTTCAAAGTTAAAGAAGGAGAAATTCATGCACTTGTTGGTGAAAACGGAGCAGGTAAATCCACTTTGATGTCTATTTTGTTTGGAATATATCAACAAACAAAAGGCGTAATTAAAGTAAAGGGAAAAGAAGAGATTATTTCAAATCCTATAAAAGCAAATAGACTTGGTATAGGAATGGTTCATCAACACTTTAAAATGGTTGAAATATTTTCACTTTGAGAAAACATTGCTTTGGGAGCGGAATTTACAAAGTTGAATGAAATAATTGATATAAAAAAAATCAAAACAAAAATTACAAAAATAATGAATCGTTATAATTTAAAAATCGATCTTGATAAAAAAACTTCAAATGCATCAGTTGGTTCCAAACAAAAAGCAGAAATATTAAAAATTCTTTATAGAGATGTAGATATTTTGGTTTTTGACGAACCAACAGCGGTGTTGACACCACAAGAAATTGATGGATTGTTAGAAATTATGCTAGAACTTCAAAAAAATGGTAAAACAATTATTTTCATTACTCATAAAATGGCTGAAATTAAAAAAGTTGCAAATCGAGCGACTGTCATTAGAAGAGGAGAAGTTATTGACACATATGATATGAAAAAAACATCAATTGAGCAATTAACTGAAGCTATGGTAGGTAGAAAAGTTGTAACAACAAAAAATAGTTATGAGTCAAAAACTGATAATTTAGTTTTGCAAATAAAAAATTTAACTATGAAACGATCATCAAATAATAAAGTAATTGGTTTAAATAATTTTAACTTAGATGTTTATGGTGGTGAAATTGTTGCTATAGCTGGAGTTGAAGGAAATGGACAACAAGAAATAGCAGAAGCAATTTCGGGAATGGCAAAAATTACTTCAGGGATTATCACAATGAATGGTGATGATATTACTAATGAAAATATCGCTTCAAGATATAGTGTTCATAAGATAGGATATGTTCCTGAAGATAGACATAAACACGGAATAGTTCTTGATTTTAATGTTTCACAAAATACAGTATTACAAGATATTGATAATCCTAAATTTAGTTTAAAAAAATTTATAAATTTTAGTGCAATTCAATCATATGCGCAAAATATTATCCAAAAATTTGATGTTAGAAATGCAGCAGCGGGTTTTGCGATAACGCGCCAATTATCTGGTGGTAACCAACAAAAAATTATTTTAGGGCGAGAATTAAGCAGAGAGACAAGTTTTTTATTAATTTTTCAACCGACCCGCGGTTTAGATGTAGGTTCAATTGAATTCGTTCATTCTCAAATTTTAAAAGCAAAAAAAGAAGGTAAGGCTATTTTGTTAATTTCTTATGAATTATCAGAAGTTTTATCGCTAGCAGATAGAATTGTTGTAGTTAATTCAGGGCAAAAAATTGGTGAGATTTCAGGAAAAAATGCAAAAAAAGAAACTATTGGGAAAATGATGTTAGGAGAAAAAGATTAAAATGAAATTTAATACAAAAAAATGAATTATAAAACAAAAAACAAGTTTATATTTAAAGTCTCCTTTATTTACTAATAAATTTAAATATGTTAAAGCCTCAGTTATCGCCATTTTGATAGGAATAATTTTAGGAATCATTACAGTTTTTGGATTTGGAAGTAATGGGTTTATGTATATTTATTATGTTTTTGAGTCTGCTTTTTCTACTTGAGGAACAAGAATTAACATGCAGTTTGGAGTAACTATGAATTATGTATCAACTTTTATATTTATGGGTCTTGGTTTAGCACTTGGATTTAAAGTTGGACTTTTTAATATGGGAGGATCTGGGCAAGCAGTTTTTGGATTTGGAAGTACTTGATTAATGTTAAGAGCAATTGCGCAAAATCAAGGAGTTCCCATCACAAGTCTTGACAATTCCTTAATGATTGGTGTATTTTTCTTGTTTATTGCATGTGGTGTTTTTATTTCAGTACTAACAGGAGTTTTAAAAGTTTATTTTAATATTCATGAAGTAGCATCTTCAATTATGTTTAACTGAATTGTTTGATTTATTATTAAATCATTAGTTAATGATTTTCAAGCTGGAATTGTTGGACAAAATTGATTAGCTATTGGTGGCAATACTTGAATTCTAGGAATTGTTATGGCTTTAGTTTGTGTGGCTGCAACTTGATTTATCTTATCTTATACAACCATAGGTTATAAATTTAATATGGTGGGTAAACAAAAAACAGTCGCTCATTACGCAGGTGTAAATAGTAACCTTTTTATAATTGGAACAACAGCTGTTCAAGGTTTATTTATTAGTCTTGGAGGTCTATTTTACTTTTATAATGTAGAGAGAGCTCTTTGGTTTCAAGTTGATGTGATTCCAACAATAGGGTTTGATGCTATTGCTGTAGCGCTTGTTGCTTTTAATAATGTTTTAGGCGTTGTACCTGTGGCATTCTTTTGAGGAATTCTTCAATCTGGATCTTTGTTTGCAGCTGGTGAAGTAGGTATTTCAAGAGATATAGTTCATATTGTTACAGGAATTATAATTTATAGCGCAGTTATTTATGTTTTGTTTATAAAATTTAGACCGTTTATAATGTTAAAAAAACAAACCTATATAAATAAAGATATTGAATTAAAATTTTTGATAAATGCAAACAACATAAAAATTAAAGAAAATAAAACCTTAATGAATAAAGCAAAAAAAAGCGAATATATTCAAAACTTAAAGCAAATTACTGCACAAAAAATTGATAAATTAAACTCTGAACTCAATGAAGTAATAATTATTTATAACAATAAATTAAATTCAGAAGAATATCTAAAAATAATACAAAAAAACAAACAAAAATTAATTGATCTAAAAAAACAAAGTAATCATCACAAAAAACAATTGCAAGAAGAAATTTATAATTTTAAAATCAAACAAAAACAAATTTTAAAAGAAGAAATTTATAATTTAAAAACAAGAACAATTGAAGAAAATCAAAGTCACAGAGAATTTAAAATGTTAAAACGTTCAAAAATTATAGATTGTAAAATTAATACTAAACAGATAATTCAAGAATTTATTGACCAAAAAAATGATAGTTTTTTACAAATAGATTTTGATTTACATAATGCAAAGTATGAATCATCAAAAATATTTTTTAAACAAGATGTAATAACATTACAAAATAAAATTAAAACGGAAAAACAAATTTTAAAAGAAGAAATTAATATCGAAATTATTAAATACACAAAAGCAATGATTAGTTTGAAAAATGAAAACAAAGATTTAATAGAAAAAGGTTTTGAAAAATACTATAACTCAGGTTTATATGGTATTAAGAAATTTTATAATGAAAAAATAAGAGAAAACTTGATTGATGTGTTAAATCAAGCAGTTATTAGTCATAACAAAACAATGGTTGAAATTAAAGAGTTAAAACATGATTTTAAAACAAATGATTTAAAAATTGATAAGAAAGAATTAAAAGAACGAATAAAAAAAATGTATGAAAAATTAAATTCAGACTACCAACAAAAGGTTGAAGAACTAAATTTAATAAATGCTGAATGTAAAACTTTGAAAAAAAATAATCATTTAAGTGCGAAACAAAAAATTTCTCTTTATAAAAAAGAAAGCAAAGAACAAGTTGCTAGCAAAAAAACAAAAGAAGAAAAAAATAATATTAAAAACTTATTGTTTAAAAGAATAGCGGAGGTACAAAATGAATATATCAATACTTAGTGCTGACATTTTTTTAAACTTAATGGGAGAAACATCAACCTTTTTTGTAGTTTTTTTACTAGCCGCTTTAGCTGCAATGTTTAGCGAAAGATCTGGAGTTGTAAATATTGGCGTTGAAGGATATATGACAATTGGAGCACTAGTTTTTGCTGTAACAACTAATATGATAAGTAATGGTAATAATTGAATGCAAATTATAGGACTTATTCCTGGAGTTATAGCTGCTGGATTATTTTCGTTTTTACATATATTTGCAACCCTTAAACTAAAGTGTGACCAAATTATTTCAGGAACTGCTATTAATTTGTTAGCACAAGGAATTGGTTTATTTATTGTTACATCAGGAGTGATGGGTAGTACTCAATGAATCCAGACATTTTCATCAATAATATCAATTGATAGTTTTAATATTTTAAATATATATTTAATTATTTCTTTTTTCATAACAGCAACAATGGGATGTTATTTCATTTTTACAAAAACAGGAAAAAGACATATTGCAGCTGGTGAAAATCCAAACACTTTAGAAGCTGCGGGCATAAATGTTAATAAATATAGGTTTATATGCATTATCATTTCAGCTGTAATTGCAGGATTTGCTGGAGCTGTCTTTGTTATGGCTAGATCTGCTGCAAGTTTCCAAGGTTCAGTTAATGGATTTGGTTTTTTAGGATTAGCAATTATGATTGCTGGACAATGACGAATTAAATATATCTCTTTATTTTCGTTAGTCTTTGCAGTATTCTTCTCTGTACCTAATGTATTGCCAGTGCGAATTTCTTGATTCCCAAGCGGAGAATGAGTGAGAGCGTTACCATTTATTTTTTCACTAATTGCTATGGTGGCGATATCTAAATTTTCAAAACCACCAGCCGCAGTTGGTATTCCATATGATAAATCTATTCGATAGAAATTAGTAACCTTAATAGACCAAAGATTAAAATATTAACCTTTGGTCTATATTTTTAGTGTTGTTTATTTTAAAAATTTCTTTCCAGTTTTAGTTTTATACGATAATTATAAAATTTTTCTGTTTTTCTATGTTAAAATTTTCGCATTAAAAGGAGAAAAAAATGGAAAATTTATTAATCTGATCAGGTGTTATATTTATAATTGCTCCTTTTTTTTGTGATCATTTTTATCCTTTTGAACAAAAAAACAAAGAAAAAGAATAAACCATTATAAACTTATTATTTTGTTATCAATTTTAATAGGTTTGATATTAGGTATCATTTGTTTTATTTTACTTTTTATACTATTTTAAGAGGTTTTTATGAAGTATGATATTAAAGAAAAAATTGTTATTTCAGAACATGAAAAAGTCAAAGAACAAGATAAAGTTTTTAACCAAAATTTTGAAAAATTTAATAAGAAACAATATAACTTTTTAGGAGATGAAATTAAAAGAATAATCTTTACTTCAAATAAAGCGATTTTAAATTTTAACATAAAATCTGTTTTCCAAATTTTTTTAGAATTAGCAAGCAAAGACATTAATAATAACCTTAATGCGAATGATATAGTCGAAGGGTGATACTATGTTGGTTCTAAAAAACAAGGAAAAACAATATTAAAGGTCAGTGAGTTTATTAGAAATGAAATTATTACTATTGAATGATTTACAGAAACTCATTATTTTAAGCGTGAAGTTTTATTTTATGATAGAGGAGAAAACAAAACACTTATTAAATATAATGATGAGTGTAAATCCATGAAAATTGTTTTTGGAGTTATAGATACATATAAAAAAAGCAATACCAAAAACAAATTAAAAATTCATTCAAGATTCAAATTATCCAAATATTATTAAAATTAGAAAGCAACACTTCAAAAATTGAAATTTTATCAAAAAAACTTGAACAAGCATCAACTAAGGCGAAAAAAATATAATTTTTTAATAACTCCAAAAACATAAAATTATTTGGTGTATTAATATGTAGTTAATACACCAAATTTTATTTATAACAATTAAAAAAAGTACTTTACTACCCAGTAAAGTACTTTTTTTTGGTATATATATTAAAAAATAATAATTTTATTTTTTATGTTATTATGATTATGAATGGTTCTATAACAAATAAAGAATTATTTATTTGTATTATTTTATAAAATATATTTATGAAAGGAAACAAAAAATGAAAAAATTATTATGTATAATCGGAATAACTACAACAGTTGTATCAACCACATCATCAATGTATTTTGGAATGAATTCTAGTAATTCAAAAATAAATATTGGGAACAGAAACAAAAAAGAAATAAGTGTAAAGTTATCTGATTTTTTTGAAAGAACTAAAAGCATTGATTTAATTCAATCAAAAACAAGGACAGTTAATAAAGATCTTGATGATAGTTTTGTATTAGATTATATTGAATATGACTATGAATCAAGTTTTTTATTTTTAAATTTAGAAGATATGAAAGATGATGGATTTAATGGTGAGTTAATCTCTATTTTACAATTAGATGAATTTAGTTATGAACTAAATTTAGCATTCCGACAAGGAATGTTTGAATATAATGAGAATGGTATAGTTTATCTTCCGTATGAAGAAATGACAATTCTTGAAGAATTTAAAATTAAAGAAAAACATGATAATATGAATATATCAAGAAATAGCAGAAATTCATCACAAAATATATCCATAAGAATTTTCACAAGATGATTTTGATTTGGAGTTTTTAGAGTAGAACTTAATAATGTGGCAATACAATTTATTAATAATAATTTCACATTAGGAGCTAGCTAGCATTGCAGCAGTTATTGCCGCAATTATAGGATTTATGGGCCCTGTTGGAGCTATTATTAGAAAAGTTATTAGACTATATATTGTATATTTTGGCCTACTTCAAGAAATTATAAATCGTGCTAATAATGGTAGAGGTGTTTTTTTGTTGGTTTCTGTTATAATACTGAGTGGAATTCCTATAGTTGGAGGAGCATTATAATTAAAAAGCTAGGAGAATATAAAAAATGAAACTAACAAAAAAACGAGTTATAAATTCATTGTTCTTTTCTCAAATTTACTCTATAGCGTTAAGTTTAATTATACTTATCCCATTTAATACCGAGGAGAGATTAACATTTTCAACAAATTATCTTTGATGGGCGCTTTTATTTACGTTTATGTCATTTATGATATTAGAGAGTATTATAATAATTAAAGAAGTTAGTTTAGATAAGTCAATTATAAATCAAAAGAAAATAATAAAAATTTTTAGTGCAACAATAATTTTAATAGGTTTAACTATGTTATTCTGACCATTTTTAATTAAAAGAGATAAAAATTTTGCAACAGACGAAGAACCACAAGAAACAAAATGTTTTAAAACATCTGCTGCTAAAATAACACTTTTATTAATTACAATAATGTATCTTTTTTTAACTATATATCTTCTAGAAACAAATAATTGATGGCACTATCTTATATTTCTTCTTGTTTGCGTCTCGCTTGACTTAGTTTTAAATATTGTAACTATAGTAAGCATTTCTCGTGATAAAAATTTTTCAAATAAAAAAAACGTTTTAAAATTTTTAGTACAACAATTATTTTATTGAATATAACCGCTTTAATTTGACCTTTCTTTTTAAAAGAAAAACAAACTGAAAAGAAAGAAGAAAATTTAGTTAGTAAATAAATAATGAGAAGTAAAAACTGGATAAGATGCAATAATCAGAATTTCATTATTGTAATATATAAAAATGATAAATTAAGATAACCAGTTATCACGATTAGTTCTAAAATATATTTTTAGTTCTAATGTAATTTATTTAAATTTTTTATTAATTAATTATCACTACCTTTTAATTTTAATAAATGTTTAGTTTTCAAAAATTTTAATTGTTTTTAAGTAAAGCTTTTTAGAAGATTTTATAATTATTTTTGAAGTTAAAAAGAAATTAAAATATTAAAATAACGGTAATATAAAAAATTTTGTAGTGATACCTTTTTTAAAATAGACCTCACTTAATATTTATGCAAACACGTGAAATATGTTAAAATAGACACGTATTGTTTTTATAAGTATAATAAGAAAGGTTTAACAGAAATGAAAAATTTATTATGTATTTTTGGTGTGACAACAATAATTGTATCCGCATCTTCATCATTGTCTTTTGGGTTAAAGTCTAACGAAGTAGTCAGTAATAAAATAAATAATTTTGAATTAGAAAAAGAACCAATTATCATTTCAAAATTAACTATTTTTTTTGAAGGTTCAAACAATAATTTACAACAATCAAGAATAAATAATCAAGATAGTAGTTTTGTGCTAGATTACATGGAATACGATTATGAAGAAGATTTATTATTTATAAATTTTTATAGAATGTTAAAAAGTGGAGTAAACACTGAGTTAATTTCTATTTTAGATACAGAAGAGTTTAGCAGGCAATTAAATCTTGCTTTTTATCAAGGTATGTTTGTTTATGAACAAAATAGAGTTATTTATGTTCCGTACGAAGAAGAATTGGCAAATATTGATTTAAATTTTGAAGAGACATGAGGTGAAACCACTTCAAATGAACTACAAAGAAATGTTTTTCAAAGAGTACAAGCAGATATTTATACGCGTTGATTTTGGTTTGGAACATATAGAGCTGAGTTTAATAGCGAAGCTACTCAGATATTAATTGTTTCGTTATATACAGCAACTATTGTTTCTAAGATATTGCAAAAGATTACAAAATTAATCCCTAAGATAGGAGTTATTATTTCTCAAATTTTTAGAATACTCGCTTCTTATTTAAAAAATATGGGAACAACTTTTAGACTAATAAATCAAGGTAATGGTGTTTATTTTTGGGCAACAATAATAGTTGTTTGATATGTTAGAGCGTTATAAAAAGATTGGTAAAATATTATGCAAAAAAAAGATTATCATAAAATCATAATTTATTTTTTCCAACAAGAATTAACATTATTTACAACTATAGTATTTACATATACTACAATAATAACAGTTTCTGATATTGATTGATTTTGATATTTTAGTATAATTATCGCAATTTCTTCTTTTATAACATCAATAGTTATAAATATATCAATAATAAAATGAGTTCACTTTTTTTCAGAGTTAATTAAAAACAAAAAGAAAATACTAAGAGTATTTAAAAATACTATTTGATTAAATGGATTTACAGTTCTTTTTTGACCATTTTTTATAAAAAAACTTTTAAACCAAAACAAAGAGTTACTGACTACGCCAAACTCAGAAGATGCTACAAATGAACTTCAATAAAAAATTTTTATATGATTTAAAAATAAGAGGGAGGATATTTAATTGAAAAAACTATATCTATACTATATTATGATAATTTTTATAATATATTTTAATATACTTTTAATAACAATGTTTATTGTCCCGCTTGAAAGAATTTATTTTATAATATTACCTATTTTTAGTTTTATTATTATAATTGGTATGAATAGTTTAATTGTTAATTGAGCAAGTTCATTTTTTACAGGCCAAATAAAAAATGAAAAGAAAGTTAGGAAGATCTTAAAAATAACGTTATGAATGTCTTTTTTAGTTATTTTAATTTGACCATTTATAATTAAAATGAAAAATAAAACTAGATCTGAAAATAAAGAAAATACTTAAAATTTACTTGCCTCTAAATTCAAATATTGTTAACACAGAAAACAACACTTCAAAAACTGAAATTTTATCAAAGAAACTTGAGCAAACATCAACTAATGCGAAAAAAATATAATTTTTTAACATCTTCAAAAAACATAAAATTATTTGGTGTATTAACTACATATTAATACACCAAATTTTTATTTATAACAATTAAAAAAGAAAGTACTTTACTATCCGATTGATGCAGGAGAAACATTGCAAAACAATGCAATGTTTTTTTGTATGGTTTCGCTACAACATAATCTTGATTTTGTAAAACAAATTTTGCGATAATATACTTAATAGAATCTGTAGATTCTTCATCAATAATTTTTTTAAGTTTTTTAAAAAATTTTTCCATAATAGTTATAAAACATTTGCCTTCTAAGTTAATTTTAATAGTTTTTTTTAATAAAAGATATTATAAAAAAAATACTGAAAAAATAGGCGCTTTGAATGGTACTTAACTTAAGTTTTTGATAAATATTTACAAATAGCATTACAAATAATATTGTTTATTGTTTGTACAGTTTTTATATTATTCATAAAAAAATTATTTTAGATTTATTCATATAAAGCAGTTTTTCATTAAATGAGATATAATACATCTAATGGAGCGTGTTTGTATGAAAAAACTTACATTGAATAAAATTGTTACTAAACTAAAATTAAAGATTCTGAGTGGTCACGATAAAATGGACATGAATATAGAAATTTATGGAATTAATCGCGCAGGTCTAGAATTAGCAGGTTACTTTGAAAAAGGAGAAAGATCGCACAGATTAATTTTAATGTCTTCTAAAGAGTTGAATTATATTATGCAGTTTGATGAACAAGAAAGAATTCAAAGATATAAAAAACTTTTACAAGTAAAATTCCCTGGAGTAATACTAACTACAAAATTTGATGATGAAATTTTTTTAGAAGTCGCAAAAAAACTTGATTTTCCAGTAGTTATGGGAGATAAGTCAACACAAGTCTTATCAAAAGATATTTTAGATATTTTAGATGATTATTTATCGCCGCAAACTGAACTCCACGCTTCTTTTATTAATGTTTTTGGTAAAGGTATATTATTCATTGGTGAGTCGGGTATTGGAAAATCAGAGCTTGCCATGGATCTGATTAAACTTAATCATTTATTTGTTGGCGATGATCGCATCGTCATTACTAAAAAGAACGGTCAATTATTTGGAAAAAGTCATGAAATATTAAAAAATTTAGTAGAAGTTAGGGGTATTGGTATCATTGATGTTGCAAAAATTAATGGTTATAAAGTTATCATGAATGAATCCCCTATTGATATGGTAATTGAATTATCTATTTTTAAAAAAAATGGTGTTGATGATTCAGAAAGATTGGGGCACACTTTTGAAACGCACAGAATTTTAGATTTAGATATTCCTTATTTAAAAATACCTGTTTCGTTAGGAAGAAATATTCAAAATATAATTGAAGTCGCTGTTTCAAAGTTAAAAATTGCACAAAGTGGATTATATGAAGACGAAACATCATTATTAAACCAACGATTGGATAAATTTAAAGAAAATGAATAATTATTTAGGAGAAAATAACCCACTATGAATTCAGGGATTTGGTAATTTATCTTGGCTATATTCTATTTTTTTAGTGATGGGAGTCCTTGCCACAATTAGTGCAGCAGCAGCTTCTATGACTTTAAAAAAAATTCCTATTAAAGAATTTATGCACGCTATTTATATAATAATACCCATCGGAATAATTGGGGGATCAATATTTGGTAAAGCAGGAGCAAACATAAATTGATATAGACTTGTTTTTTTTTGAGAACCAGGTTTAAGTATTTTTGCAGCGCTTTTGTTTGGATCAACCGCTGGCTTTGCTTGATTTTGAAGAAAAAGATACTTAAGGAAAATATCAATTTGAGTATATGCAGACAATATTGTTCCTCATATTTTGTTGGGACAAGCCATTGGGAGATGAGGTAATTTATTTAATCATGAAATTTTAGGTTCTGAAATAGTCATTGACAATTATATGTGGTTGCCAACCTTCATTTGACAACGTTTATTTTACTTTTATGATGTATCCACTGGAGAACGATTAACTGAATTAGTTTATCGCCAACCCTTATTTTTATATGAATCAGTTGCAACATTTTTTTGTTGAATCACAATAGTCTTTTTAGTTCCGCTTTGTTTTAAGTTAATTAATAAAAAACCTTGGAAATTAGATGCAGCAGCTTTTCCAACGAAAAAAAAACCACTTGAATTTAATCAAATAAAACATTTACAATCATACTTTGAAATAGAATATCAAAAGATGCCTTCAAAAGATAATAAAAAAAATTTGTTTTTTTTATCTAAAAAAAATATTTGAAAAAAAGCATATTTTACATATGAAGTGGATGAAGATGTTTCAAATAATTTACAAGCACAAATTAATGCACATAGAGCAAATAATTTGAACGCTTTAAAAAAAATACGAGACGAAAAAGTAAAACTTAAACATAAACTAGATAAAGAAAAAAAACTTTTTTTAGCTAATAAAATTACAAAAAAAGAATATAAAAGTAACAAAAAACATTCTCACAGTGAATTTAACATTTCTATAAAAAAACAAAAACAAGACAGTTTTAAGCTTAAAAATTTTTGATTTTTAAATAGTAAAGAATTATCAAAAGTAAATAATCCTTATAATTTAAAAATTATGAGATGTGGTTTTCAAACATCGTTATACATTATTTTTTACTCTTTAATTAGAATAATTTTAGATTCATTTCGTAATGCATTTGAATTACCTTTAAGAAATGCTCCAACCACAAATTATGTTATGATATCATTAGTGCTAATTTTTGGAATTATTATGGCTGTGTTTTCTCAATTTATTGCACCAAATAAATGAAGAGAGGAAGGTTGATTATATGAAAAATCATATTAAAGTAGATTATGATGTTGTGATAGTTGGGGCAGGTCCTGCTGGATTAAGTGCTGCTATATATGCATGCCGTTCTAATTTAAGAGTTTTAATACTAGAAAAGAATGTTCCGGGCGGGAAAGTAGTTCTTACAAATGATATAGAAAATTATCCAGGTTTTAAATCAATTGATGGTTCAACTTTAGCGTCAAAATTTATAGAACAAGCCCAAACATTAGGAGCATTATTTGAATATTCAGGATTAAAAAACTTTTTTAAAGATCAAGTGTTTAATATTACTTTAGAAAATGATAAAAAAATTACGAGCAAGGTTTTAATTTTAGCAACAGGAACTAAAGAAAATTTATTAGGAGTAGAGGGTGAAAAACAATTTTATGGTAAAGGTGTGTCTTATTGCGCTACATGTGATGGACCAAGTCCTAGATTTAAACAAAAAGCAGTTATAGTTGTTGGTGGTGGATATTCTGCTGTAGAAGAGGCGCTATTTTTAACTAAATTTGCTTCGGAAGTACACTTAATTCATAGAAGTAAAAAATTTAGAGTTGATACAAAAACATTTACAAAATTAAAATCAAGCCCTATAGTTCAAATTCATACAGATTGTGTTGTGAAAAAAATATTAGGAACTACTACTGATGGTGTTATTGGTGCTGAAATATGAGATCAAGAACTTAAAAAAACTTTTCAAATTGAGTGTAAAGGTGTTTTTCCTTTTGTTGGTCAATATCCAGTTACAGACTATATCAATGAAAAGCAAATCTTAAATGATACTAAACATATTATTACAAATGAAAATATGCAAACAATTACAGAAGGTTTATTTGCTGCAGGCGATGTAAGGAATACACCATTCCGCCAAATTGCAACAGCAGTCGCAGATGGAGCGTTGGCGGGACAAAACGCTGTAAAATATACTGAAGAAATAGTTGATAAATAAAACTCTATTATTAATAGAGTTTTATTTAATAAATTTAGAAAAACCAAAGATTATTTTAAAAATAAATGAAAAAATCTATTTATAGAGGTATAATAAAACTTGAAGGAAAATAAAAATGGTAGAAATTCAAAAACTATTTGACAAAGCAAAAAAAGCTTATGAAAAATTTCAGACATTTTCACAAGAAAAAGTTAATGAAATTTTTAAAAAAGCAGCATTAGTAGCTAGTGAAAACAGAATATTTTTAGCAAAATTTGCTCATTCTGAAACCGGGATGGGGATTGTTGAAGATAAAATTATAAAAAATCATTTCGCAAGCGAAATGATTTATAACAAATATAAAAATTTACAAACAGTAGGAACTTTTTATAAAAATAAAGCATTAGGAATTCAAAAAATATATGAGCCGATTGGAGTTATTGGAGCTGTTATTCCAACAACAAATCCAACTTCAACTGCGATTTTTAAATGTTTAATGGCTTTAAAAACACGTAACGCAATTATTATTGCTCCACATCCAGGTGCAAAAAAATCAACAATTGCTGCAGCAAAAATTGTTTTAG
>JGI994J12354_10001217_pt1 | contig 26185 bp, 27 predicted proteins | sample IntmicLarv3ML3BL_FD_12354 | JGI IMG/M metagenome (IMG submission 12354)
CCGCCACGCCAAACGCAGCGTTGCGGAGCTTGTGGCGGACCGCCCGGAGCGGCTGTTCCCCGTGGGGCGGCTGGATAAGGACTCCGAAGGGCTGCTGATTATGACCAACGACGGCGCGCTCACAAACGCGCTGACGCACCCCTCCAAGCACATCGCAAAGGTCTATCGCGTGACCATTCGAGGTGTGGTATCGGACGCCGCGCTGGACAAGTTTGCCTCTGGCATCATGCTCGATGGAAAGCCAACGCAGCCGGTGAGCACGCGTGTGCTGGTTGCCGAGCCGGAACGCACCGTGATGGAGCTTGTGCTGCGGGAAGGACGCAACCGGCAGATCCGCCGCATGTGCGAGGTACTGGGGCTGGAGGTCGCGCGGCTCAAACGCGTGGCGATGGGACCGCTGAAGCTGGGGCTGCTGAAGCCGGGGCAATACCGGGAGCTGACGGGTGAGGAAGTTCAAGGGCTGAAGGAGGCGCTGGAATGAAAGTAGGGGACGATGCCCACATCGTTCCGCTGCGTTTTCTTGCCGCAATTATGTAAGAATATAGGCGATTTCGCTTTACATATCACGATAAATTTGCTATAATATTTGAGTACCCAAAAAATCAGCACAGGAGGATCACATGAAACCCAAGTATTACATCACAACCGCCATCCCCTACGCTTCCCAGAAGCCGCACATCGGCAATTGCTGCGACAACGTGATAGCCGACACGCTCGCGCGCCGGAAGCGAATGCAGGGGTATGACGTTTGGTTCCTCACCGGTGCCGATGAACATGGCCAGAAGGTGGAAACCCTGGCCGCCGCCGAAGGCATTACGCCCGGGGAATACGCCGGGCGGATCACGAGCGAAATGCAGGCCGTGTTCAAAACACTCGGCGTCAGCAACAATCAGTTTATCCGCACGACGGACGATTATCACGAAGCCGCCATCACGGCCATGTTCCAGAAGCTCTATGACCAGGGCGACATCTACAAGAGCGAATACGAGGGGCTCTACTGCACACCCTGCGAATCGTTCTGGACAGAATCCCAGCTGGCGGAGGGCAAGTGCCCGGATTGCGGAAGGGATGTCATATCAGCGAAGGAGGAGGCCTACTTCCTGCGCCTGAGCAAATATCAAGGCTGGCTGGAGCAATATTACGAGGACCACCCGGATTTTATCGTGCCGGAAAGCCGCAAAAACGAGATGCTCGGCAGCTTCATCCGCCCGGGTTTGCAGGACCTTTGCGTTACGCGCAGCACGATCACCTGGGGTGTGCCCGTGCCGTTTGACCCCAAGCACGTGATGTACGTCTGGGTCGACGCGCTGTCGAATTATATCACGGCCCTTGGCTTTAACGCCGGGGAAAATAGCGATAAGTACCGGCATTACTGGCCCGCCGATCTGCAAATTGTGGGCAAAGACATCGGCCGGTTCCATGCGATTATCTGGCCCATTATGCTCCATGCCCTGGGCCAGCCTCTGCCGAAGCGCCTGTTCATCCACCCGTGGATCCTCTTTGGAAGCGATAAAATGAGCAAATCCCGAGGCAACGTGATCTACGCCGACGAGTTGGCCGAACGCATCGGCGCAGACGCCGTGCGCTATTGCATCCTCTCCGAGATGCACCTGGCGGCGGACGGCTCCATCACCCGCGAGGCCGTGATTGAGCGCTATAACGGCGATCTCGCAAACGTGCTGGGGAACCTTGTGAACCGCACCCTCGCCATGACAAATAAATACTTTGGCGGCGTTGTGCCCGCGCTTGGCGAATGCACCGCGCTTGAGACGCAGCTGCAATCCTTCGCGCTCGAAACCGTGGGTCTTGCGGAATCCGCGCTGGAAGAATGCCGCATCGCCGATGCCATGGATGCGATCCTCACGCTGGCAAAACGCAGCAACAAATACATCGACGAAACCATGCCCTGGGCGCTCGCAAAAGACGAAACGCGCAAGGAATATTTGGGCACGGTGCTGTATCATTTGATGGAATGCATCCGGTATTTGGCGGCGCTGTTTGCCCCCGCCATGCCCGATACCGCGCGGAACATGCTGCGGCAATTGCAGCCGGCATGCGACCCCGAGCAGGTACTGGCGGAAATCTGGCCCACGCTTGCTACTTTTGGCGGCCTGGCTTCCGGCGGCAAAGTGACCGACGTCCCAACGCCGCTCTTCGCCCGTCTGGACGGTGACGTGCTGGAATGACCAATATTTTTGACACCCACGCCCATTATACCGACCGCCGGTTTGCGCAGGACCGCGCACAGCTGCTGCGTGATCTGCCCGCAAACGGCGTGAGCCTCGTCCTCAACTGCGGGAGCGATTTGGAGGACAGCGCCGCCGCGTTGGCACTGGCGCGGGAGCACCCGCATGTCTATGCCGCGTGCGGTGTGCATCCGCATGAGGCTTCGGGCTTCGGTCCGGAAGGGACAGACGAATTGCGCGCTCTGTTGCAGGACAAGCGCTGCGTTGCCGTGGGCGAGATTGGGCTGGACTACCACTACGATTTTTCGCCCCGCGATGTGCAGCGGGATGTGTTGCGGCGGCAGCTGGCGCTGGCGGCAGAGCAAAACCTGCCTGTAATTCTTCACGACCGCGAAGCGCACGAAGATACGCTGCATATCTTGCAGGAGTTTTATCCAAAGCATGCAAAGAACCCCGGCGTTGTGCATTGTTTTTCCGGCAGCGCGGAGTTTGCCAAGGAAATTCTGGCGCTTGGGTTTACTCTCGGCTTTGGCGGGGCGGTCACATTCAACAACGCAAAACGGCCGCTTGCCATCGCGGCAGACATCCCATTGGAGCGCCTATTATTGGAAACCGACGCACCTTATATGGCGCCCGAACCGTTCCGCGGCAAACGCTGCGAAAGCCTCCATATCGCGTATGTCGCCGAGAAAATCGCCGCCGCGCGGGGGATGGATGCGCAGGAGTTGATTGACATCTGCAACCAAAATGGCAGGGCGCTGTTTGGGATTGCGGGCTGATACTATTTAAAGAGGCAAGAAACAAGAGGCCAGAAACAAGAACCGGGATGAATGGAATGCGTATGTCTATCGTTTTATCGCGGAATAGTATGAATACAACTTCAGGAGGGGAGGGCGTATGTCCAAGCTTTACGTGGTGGGTACGCCCATCGGCAACCTTGGCGATTTCTCTCCTCGGGCGCTGCAATGCCTGACAGACTGCGATTTCATCGCGGCGGAGGACACCCGCGTGACGGCAAAGCTACTGCACCGTTTCGGGCTTTCCAAGCCCATGGTGAGCTATCACGAGCACAACCGGCGCACCTGCGGCGAGAAAATTATCGCGCGGCTGCTGGCTGGCGAAACCTGCGCGCTCGTGACCGACGCCGGCATGCCCGCCATCTCTGACCCCGGCGAGGAGTTGGTGGCGCTCTGCCGAGACAGCGGCATTGCGGTGGAAGCCGTGCCGGGGCCAACAGCCTTTGCGACGGCGCTGGCGGTTTCCGGTTTTCCCTCCGGGCGGTTCACGTTCGAGGGCTTTCTCAGCGTCAACAAGCGCCCTCGCACGGAGCACCTTCGTGCGCTGGCGGACGAAACCCGCACCATGCTCTTTTATGAAGCGCCGCACAAGCTACCCTATACGCTGCGGGATTTTGCGGCACATTTTGGCGACCGCCCCCTCGCGATTGTGCGGGAGCTGACAAAACTGCACGAAGAGGTCATCCGCACCACGTGTGCCGCCGCGGCGGAGCGCTACGGCGCAGACGACCCTGAGGTTCCCGCGCTGAAGGGCGAAATTGTGCTGGTGCTGGCGGGTGCGACCCCTGTGCAGGAAGAAGCCGTGCCGCTGGAAGCTGCCGTTGCCCTCGCGTGTGAATACGCGGCGCAAGGGATATCGCAGGGTGAAGCAGCAAAGCGCGCCGCCAAAGAAACCGGCCGCCGCCGCAACGAAATCTATGCGGAAATGATCGCTGACCAGTAAACAACTTATCATAACTCCGGAGGTAATCATGCTCGAATCCTTGAAAGAATATACGCTGCTGTGGGCAGTGCTTGGCATATCGCTGCTCGGCTGCATATTCCTGTGGTATCTGGCGATGAAGTCATCACACGAGAGAACCCGCAAGCGTGAGGCGGAAATCGCACGGCTCAAGCGGGAACGGAAGCTGCGGGAGGAATTTGCAACCCCCACCCAACAGCTGCTGATTGACACGCCGCCCACACGGCTCATCGAAGGCCTGTGCGACAATGTTCAGGTCTGGCTGGAACAACAGCCGGATATGCTCGCGGCGTTCCATGCCATGCCGGAGCAAAAACGCCGGGTGTATGCCCTGGGATTCCTCGTGCAGGAAAGCCGCGAGGCGCTCAGCGAGTTTTTCCGCAAAAACGGCGATCCACTCACCACCGCAGCGATGGAAGCCGTGCAAATGATCATCGGCGGGGAATTCGCGGCGGTGTTCAACAAGGAATTCGCGGCCTACGACAACGACAACGAGGAGGTCTCTTTGCTGGATAAAGAGATTCTTCTGCTGGATTCCCGCTTTTATGCGCTGCTGCAAAAATTCGGCGAAGATGTTTTGTATGCTGAAGTGAAAGAATATATATTGGCAAATTCAGAAATATTTTTATAAATTGACAGATAATTTTTGACAACTCGACAGATACCCTCTTGACAAGTGATACGAAAAGTAGTACCATATAAGTGTTGAATTTGTGCATCATTACTTCTTTGCTTTAAAATGGTGCAAAAAAACATATGGCTCAATACGGCTCAAATTAACGAGAGAAAGGGATTATTACGATGGCTAAAAAGACTCGTCCGGATGCAACGGCAACCGAAGAACAGCGGCGGCAGCAGGAGGCGGCCGAACGCCTGCGGCGTGAAGAGGCCGAAAAGGCCCGCAAGCGCGAAGAATTGCGCAATCTGGCAAAGCAGCAAGAGATTTCTGAAAAAAGCATCATGGAGCTGCTGGTGGAAAACGACACCCAGCCGCGCGCGCTGGAGCAGCTCGCCCTCATCGGCATGGATTCTGGCAGTTGGTATCTGCGCTATATGGCGGTGGAACGGCTGGGCAGGCAGATTCTGCTCAACGCGGACTACCCCCAGGAAGAGCTGCAGCAGTGGCTCATTCCCTATGCCCTGCACGACGAAAAGAGCGTTGTGCGCCGCGCGGCAATCAAGCATTTGACGGATATTCAGGCACTGGCACAGGCGGCGTCCGGCGATGCGGATGCCCTCGTGCGCAAAAAAGCGGTGGAGCAGCTCTTCAAATTTGAGAAGAAGCCCGCGGCGCTCGAAGCCCTCAATGTGGTTGCCCTCAACGATCCCGATCCGGTGCTGCGCCATACGGCGACCATGCGCATTGTGGATCAAAAAACAATCGCCCGCATTGCCCGCGAGGACGTGGAGCCCGCGATCCGGCAGGCCGCGGCCCGCAAGCTCACCAGCCAGGCCGACCTTGCGTGGATTGCCATCAACGACTCCACCCTGCTGGTGCGTTCCACTGCGGCGGAACTCATGACCGACGTGAGCGCGCTGGTGAAGGCCGCTGTCGAAACCACGCCGATCAGTGCGGCCCAGGTAAAAGCCGCGGAAGCGGACGACGCGGAATAACATCTGATGATATGCAAGAGGCCGCCTCCTCAAAAACAGGGGGCGGCTGTGCCATATTTGAAAAGAAAAGAGGGCAACGCATGAACGAACTGGATAAGCTCATCCGTGCCGAACAGTATATTCGACAGCTGGCCAACGGGATGGACCCTATTGCGCAGTGCGAGCTGCCGGAGGATACCGCGCTGAACAACGTGCGCCTTTCGCGCTGTTTTTTCTATGCGGCGGATGTGCTGCAGCAGGTGATTGACAATGGCGGCACGGTGGGCAAGCCTGTTTATATTCCAAAAGAGAAATTGCCCGCGTTTGCGCTGACGCCGGAGCAAAAGGCGCAGATTGAGCTGAATGACGAGATGCTGTTCATCAGCAAGTTCACGGAAAAAATCAACGCGATGATTGACGAAAGCGCCATGAAAACGCTCAACCCAAAGATTTTTGGCGCATGGCTGCTCGAAAAAGGCTTTTTGCAGGAGGAAATCCGGGGCGGCAGCAAGCACCGCGTGCCCTCCACGGCAGGGCTGCAGCTCGGCATCACGTCGGAGTTCCGCCAAACGGAGCGCGGCACCTACACGGCGCTGCTCTATAACCGCGAGGCACAGCAATTTATGCTGGATCATCTGGACGAAATTCTGATGGATGCCTGAATTTTAGAGCTGATATTTCCGCATCCACGCATTGATTTGTAAAAACCACGCAACGCGCTGCGGCGCCGCCATCAGCTGCCCATACCAGGGGGCGCCGTGCGCCGGCGGCTGCGTTAAAAATTCCTCTGCCTTGCGTTTGTCGACGAATTGATGCAGGGGCTGGTTGGTGTCGCTCAAAATTCCCCGCAGGCGCTCCGCCAAAATGTTGGCATATTGCGGGTGATAGGTCTTGGGATAGGGGCTCTTTTTGCGCCACAGCACGGAGTCCGGCAAAAAATCCTGCCCGGCTGCGCGGAGCAAATATTTCGCGTGGCCTTCCCGGTATTTCATGTCCCAGGGGATGTTCCAGACGTATTCCAGCAGGCGGATATCGGCGAATGGCACACGGGCTTCCATGCCGGTGGCCTCGGCGCAGCAATCCATGCGGACCAGCAGCGTTTGCATGAACCAGCGCAGATTGAGCCATGCGATCTCGTGGCGGCGGGCTTCTGTTGGGGCTTCGCCTTCAAGGCGCGGGGTCTCGGCAACGCTTGCTTCGCAGGCCGCGCGGGTGTAGTCCTCCAGCCGCAATTCATCCAGCACATCGTCTCGCAAAAGCGTGCGCCGCGCCGCGTAATCCCGCGACCACGGGAATGTATTGCACCGCAACGCTTCTTCGCTGCGGAACCACGGATACCCGCCGAACACCTCGTCCGCGCACTCGCCCGTGAGCGCCACCGTGTGAGTTTTTCCGGCGATTCCGCAGAAATAAAGCAGCGAAGCGTCGATATCCGCCATGCCGGGCATATCGCGCGCCTCCATCGCGGCGTCCAGCAAATCGGCCAGCTGCGTGTGGCTGCACGAAAGCTGCACGTGTTCTGTATCAAGGTATTCCGCCATTTCCAGCGCATAGGGTGCGTCGCGCGAGGGCTGGAACGCGTGGGACTGATAGAATTCGTCGTTGCCGTCAAAATCAAACGAAAACGTGCGCAGCCGCTTGCCCTGTTGGGCGAGTTTTTTTGCGCTGATCGCCGTGACCAGACTGGAATCCAGCCCGCCTGATAAAAACGCACAGAGCGGCCGGTCGGTTTTCATCTGCTGCTCCACGCTGTTTTTTACAAGCTGCGCGGCGGTCTCCACGGTATCTTCAAAGCTGTCGGTATGCGGCCGGCTTTCCAGCTGCCAGTAGGTCGTTTTTTTGATGCCCTCCGGCGAAGCGAGCAAATACTCGCCCGGCAGCACCTCCTGCACGCCGGAATAAACGCAATTGCCGGGTGTATGTGCCGGCCCCAGCGCAAACAGTTCGCGCAAGCCTTGTTGGTCCACGGCGGGCTTCACGCCCAGTTCAAACAACCCGCCCGGCTTTGAGCCAAAGATGATCCGATCCTGCTGTGCGGCATAATACAGCGGCTTCACGCCCAGATGATCCCGCGCGAGCATCAGGCGGGCTTCGTCCCAATAGCAAAAGGCGAACACGCCGTTGATTTCTTTCACAAAATCGGGGCCGTTCTCAATGAGACCCTCAAGCAGCGCATCCTCGCTCATGTTGAACAAACTGCCGGAAAACAACAGCATATGCTCGCGCTCGCCGCAGCGTTTTGTGATTGGTTGCGGCAAAAGGCACACCCCGTGCCGTTCTGGCAGAAAACAATAGATACCCGAAATTCCCATTCTCACACCTGATTTCTATTTCTATTTCTGATTTACTAAGACCGGCTGCAGCTGTTCCCCCCGCAGCGCGGAAGCAATCGCGGGGCCGAGAAGCGCCGTGTTTGCGATCAGCGAAAACGGCTTTTTCTCCGGGGAATCCTGCGAAAACGGCACGAAATAAATATTTTTCGCGTTGAAGAGCGTGCCGATGTTGCGCAGATTATTCCCCAGCGCGTCGTTGGTCGCAAGCGAAATCACCAGCGGCTTCCCATTCCTAAGATGCCCCTTGGCGGCCATTAAAACCGGGCTGTCCGTGATGCCGTTCGCCAATTTTGCGAGCGTATTTCCCGTGCAGGGCGCGATCACGAATACATCCAGCAGGTTCTGCGGCCCCAGCGGTTCCGCATCTGGGATGGTCTTAATCAAGGGGTGCGGGCTGAGCGCCATCAGGCGAAGTTCTAAATCTTCTTTCGTGCAAAAGCGGTTGGGCAGCTGCTGCGTGTTTTCAGATAAGACAAAGGTATACGCCGGGTTGCGGCCGTCAATCAGGCCGAGTGTAAGGCTTTTCAGGGCCTCTTCAACGCTGTGGAATGTGCAGAATGAAGCGGTCAGTCCGACGCCGACGCGCACTTGTTCCAGCCCCATGGGCTTCCCTCCTGTTCCTCTAATATGATGCGCGCGATTTGGGCAACTGCCTCGCCCGCGCTGCGCGGCGCATAGATGCCGGGCAGCCCCGGGCAGAGTTTTGCGGTGATGCCAAGCGCTTTGGCTGCTTCAAAATCCACGCCGCCGGGGCCGGACGCAATGTCAATTACAACGGCTTCGGACGGCAGCGCCTGCAGCAGCTTTTCGCCGAGCACATCGGCTGGGATGGTGTTGAACACGTAGTGAAACCGCGGCATTTGGTAGGGCAGCAGGAGGAAATCCAGCACCTCGCAGCCGTCCGCGATGGCAGCGCAGGCGGAGTCCCAGCGGCGTGCCGCCACCGTGACCCACGCGCCAAGCCCGCGCAGTTTTTGTGCCAGCACCTTGCCGCAGCGGCCATAGCCCAGCACCAAAGCATGGCTCAAATGCAGGTTTCCGCAGCCGGCGGAAATCGCCTCCGCGATGGCGCCCTCCGCCGAGGGGATGGCGTTGAGCAGCGTGAAATCCTCCCTGTCCAGCAGGTCGTGGATGGGGATATCCCGCGCGGTGCAGCCCTCCCGCATGGCGGTTGGCACGTTGATGCCCACCACGGTTTGCTCCGGCGTCAAAAGTTCCAGTGTCTGCGGGATATCCAAGCCCGCGCAGGATACAGGGCAAATCACAAGCGTTGCGCCGTGCAGGGCTTCCTGCAAGCTTTCGCAGGCTTTTTCTTTTATGACTTCGCGGGTTTGCGGCACCTCAAAGAGCCTCACATCCCAGCCCGAAGCCAAAAGCGCCCGCGCAGCATATACCTGCCGGGCATCGCCGCCCAAAACAGCGGCAGTTGGCTCGCAATCCAGTTCTTCCAAATCTTCCAGGTCATCCATATGTAGTCCATCCTTTCGCGAAACTCAATCACGTTCTTCCTATTATATTCTGCAGGAGGGGAACACGGCACAAAAAACATTTGCATTTTTTCGCTATCTATTATATAATAGAAAGGATTTTTATTTCAGGAGGGCGCATGATGTTTGTTGCGGATTGTCTGGATGTAAACGAACAGGGGTGTTTGACCATTGGCGGCGTGAGCGCCGAGGCGTTGACGAAAGAATTCGGCACACCGCTGTATGTGATGGATGAGGAGCAAATCCGGCGAAACTGTCGGGCATATAAAGAGGCGATCGCACAGCATTATGACGGCTTTGGCCTGCCGCTTTACGCGAGCAAGGCGTTCAGCTGCAAGGAAATTTGCCGCATCGCAAACCAGGAGGGCATGGGGCTCGACGTGGTTTCCGCCGGGGAGCTTTATACCGCGCTGGAAGCGGGCTTTGCCCCTGAGCGCATCTATTTCCACGGCAACAACAAGTCAAAATTCGAGCTGGAATATGCCCTGCGGGAGCGCGTGGGCTTCATCGTGGTGGATAATCTGGGTGAGCTGCAGCTGCTGAATGAGCTTGCCGTTGCAGCAGCAAAAACGCCGAACATCCTCCTGCGGATCAAGCCGGGGATCGACGCGCACACCCACGATTTCATCCGCACCGGGCAGATTGACTCGAAGTTCGGCTTTGCGCTGGAAACAGGGGAGGCCATGGAGGCGGCGCGGGCAGCCGCGCAGGCGGAGCATGTATCGCTTGTGGGCGTGCATTGCCACATCGGGTCGCAGATTTTTGAGGTGGCCCCGTTTGAGCTGGCGGCACAGGTGCTGCTGGGGTTCCTCGCGCAGGTGAAGAACGAGCTGGGCATTGAGATGAGTCAGCTGAATCTTGGCGGCGGCATCGGCATCCATTATGAAGAGAGCGACGCCGCGCTGCCCTGCGGTGTCTATTTTGAAAAGGTTGCCGCCGTGATGCGCGAGCAATGCGCAGCACTCGGGCTGAAGCTGCCGTTTTTGCTGCTGGAGCCGGGCCGTTCCATCCCTGGGCCCGCCGGCATCACGCTGTATACCGTTGGCTCTGTGAAGGAAATCCCTGATATCCGCACCTATGTCATCGTGGACGGCGGCATGGGCGACAACCCCCGCTATATGATGTACGGCGCGCCGTATACCGTTCTCTGCGCCAACCGGGCAGGGGAACCGCGAACGGAAACCGTTACGGTCGCCGGGCGCTACTGCGAAACAGGCGACCTGATTCAGGAGCACACAAAGCTGCAGCCCGTTGCCGCAGGCGATATCCTGGCGGTGCTGGCAACCGGCGCTTATAATTTCTCTATGGCGTCCAATTATAACCGCATGCCCCGCCCGCCCGTGGTAATGATCAGCAACGGCATGCCGCGCGTGATTGTAAAAGGGGAGAGCCTGGAAGACATGGCACGATTGGATGTATAGACATACACCCGTAGGGGCGGCGCTTGCTCCGCCCGCAAAAAAGGAGAATCACATATGAAAGCAGTTGTTCAGCGGGTGAGCCGCGCAAGCGTTGCTGTGGAGGGCAGCGTTGTCGGCAGCATCGGGCAGGGCTTTTTGATTCTGCTGGGCGTTGCGTTGGGAGATACAGAAGCCCACGCAGATATGCTCGCGGCAAAAATCGCAAAGCTGCGTGTGCTCGAAGACAGCGCGGGCAAGATGAACCTTTCGCTGCTGGATACCAGCACAAGTGCGCTGGTGGTTTCGCAGTTCACCATATGCGCTGATTTGAAGAAGGGCAACCGACCCTCGTTCACCGGCGGCGCGGAACCTGCGGAAGCAAACCGGCTCTACGAATATTTTTGCGAACGCCTGCTGGGCGAAGGCGTTGCTGAAGTGCAGCGCGGCGTGTTCGGCGCGGACATGCAGGTGGAGCTGCTCAACGACGGGCCTGTGACGATTCTCATGGACACCGACACCTGGATGAAAGGGGAGCCGCCGCCATGCTGAACTGCCGATGTATTCCCGTTGGGATGCTGCAATCCAACAGCTACTTATTAAAAGATGAAGCCACCGGTGCGCTTGCGCTGGTTGATTGCGGGGTGTTCAACAAGCAGGTGCGCGAGGCCGTTGCCGCGGCGGGCGGGGATTTGCGCTATATCCTCCTCACCCACGGGCATTTTGACCACACGCAGGGTATTCAGGCCGCGAAAGAAGCGTATCCCGGCATGCAGGTCGGAATTGCTGAAGAAGACGCGCCTTTTCTGCGCGGCGAGACGAGCACCTTTCCGGGGCGTACCATTGGGCGCGGCAAGCTCGCGGAACCTGATTTTTTGCTGCATGATGATGATGCAATCGAACTTGGCGAAAGCCAATTGCAAGTGATTGCAACGCCGGGGCACTCGCCGGGCGGCGTTTGCTTTTTCAGCGAAGCGGATGACTTGCTCTTTACCGGCGACACGCTGTTCTGCGAAGAAGTGGGGCGCGCTGACTTGGTTGGCAGTGACTGGCAAACACTGCAGGCGTCCATCCGGCTTTTGTATACATTAAAAGGAAACCCCGCGGTGCTGCCCGGACACGGCCCTGCCAGCCGCCTGAACCACGAGCGCAAACACAATCCCTACGTGAAAATGTGAGATATTAAGATGAAATAACGGAGCGACTATGCTGCTTTATATATTAGACCATCCCTACCACTATGAGCTGGAAAACCTCTGCCGTGTATTTTTACCCGGCGAAAAAATTCAGGTGCGCCGGGAACCAGACAGCAAAAAAACTCAAGCAAGCCGCCGCATGCGTGTTGTTACTTCTATTGCAGTTATTACGCAAATAAAAAATAGCACGCTTTATGCAGCGCTCTATTGCAATACACAGCGCTTATCGCTGCAATCGCCCTGTGTTGATAATAATGAGCTGGCGCTGGCGCAAATGCTTTTTACTCTGCTGAAACGCGCAACCGGCTACATGCCGCCATGGGGGTTGCTCACGGGCGTGCGGCCATCAAAATTGATGCTGCGCCTGCGCCGTGACGAAGGCGAGCATGCGGCGCAGCGGTATTTCCGTGACACCCTTTGGGTCAGCGAAGAAAAAACGGCGCTTGCCGCCGCCGTTGCGCAGGCGGAGGAACCCATCTTCGCCCGCACAAAAAAGAACTCGTACAGCCTGTATCTTTCCATCCCGTTTTGCCCGAGCCGCTGCGCGTATTGCTCCTTTGTTTCGCACACGGTGGATCGTCAAAGCGCACGTGCGCTCATCCCCGTCTATGTTGACCGCCTGTGTGAAGAAATTGCGCACACGGGGCGCATTGCGAAAGAGCTTGGCTTGCAGCCGGTGTCTGTGTACATTGGCGGGGGCACGCCAACCACGCTTACGGCTGAGCAATCGGCGCAGGTGTGCCATGCGCTGCGGCAGCATATTGATATGAACACCTGCGAAGAATTCACCGTGGAGGCCGGGCGGGCGGACACCATCACGGAAGAAAAACTGCTCGTTCTGCGTGAGCACGGCGTGAACCGCCTGAGTATCAACCCGCAGTCGATGATCGACGATGTGCTCATTTTAGCGGGGCGCAAGCACACAGCAGAGGACTGCCTGCGCAGCTTCAATCTCGCAAGGCAGCTGGGCTTCGATAACATCAACATGGATTTGATCGCGGGCCTGCCGGGGGACAATCCTGACGGCTTTCGCTATTCGCTGGAAACGCTGATTGGCCTGAAGCCGGAAAACATTACGGTGCACACGCTTGCCCTCAAGCGTTCCGCAAACCTTCAGGCACAGGGCATTTTGGGGCAGGAGGGGGGCATCACGGAGATGCTGCGCACAGCCGCCGCGCTGCTGCCCGCCGCCGGTTACGCGCCTTATTACATGTACCGGCAAAGCCGCTCGCTTGGGAACCTCGAAAACATCGGCTGGGCGCTGCCGGGGCGCGCATGCCGCTACAACATCGACATGATGGAAGAAAGCCACACCATCCTCGCCTGCGGGGCTGGGGGCGTGACAAAATGCAAACAGTGGGGCACAGATTACCTGGAGCGCGTGTTCAGTTTGAAGTACCCCTATGAATATTTGGCGCGATTTGATGAGCTCATGGAGCGCAAAGAACGAATCAAAGCCTTTTATGATACATATAATAAGTAAAGAAAAAAATGGAGGAACCCATGGCAACAATACGAAATGAATTGGAATACATCAACGAGCAGGCACTGGCTTCGCCGGAGGCGTTCATTGAAAAAAGCGAGCAGCGCTACCGGAATATCATCACATCCGTGGCGGAAACGGCGCTTTCGACCCACGGGCACACGCTGATTTTGCTGGCGGGGCCAAGTGCTTCCGGCAAAACGACAACCGCCATGAAAATCGCCGAAGCCATGGCTGCGCAAGGCGTGCAGGCGTTCCGCATCTCGCTGGATGATTTCTATTACGAGGCGGAGCACATGCCGCTGCTGCCGGACGGCACGTCGGATATCGAAAGCGTGTTTGCCCTTGACCTGCCGCTGCTGCACGAAACCCTGCGCAGCCTGCTGGAGGACGGCGTGGGCAGCGTGCCGCATTTTCAGTTCAAAACGGCCAGCCGCTCCCGTTGGGACGAGCTGCGCCTTGGTCCCGACGACGTGATTATTCTGGAAGGTCTGCATGCTTTGCACCCGGAAATCGCGGAATCGCTTGGCAATCAGCAGGTCATCAAGGTGTATATCAGCGTATCGTCGCGCATTTATGACGCAACAAAAAAAATTATTCTGCACAAGCGAGGTCTCCGCCTGACGCGCCGCATCCTGCGCGACAGCCAGTTCCGGGGCACAAGTGCCGCCGAAACCATCGCCATGTGGCCTGCCGTCACGCAAGGGGAGGACGCCTACCTCACGCCATGCAAGCCACTCGCGGATGTCCTCATCAATTCCATCCACCTGTATGAATCCTGCGTATTCCGCTCGCTCGTTCTGCCGCTGCTCGATGAAATCCCGCCGGAATCCCCATCCTACAAGGACGGCTGCCGCCTGGCACGCTCGCTCCGTCAGTTCGAGGTAATTTCCCCGGAATTGGTTCCCGCAGACTCTCTCATGCGCGAATTTTTGGGGAATGGCTAAAAAAAATCAGCCCATTCCCGTGGGATAAGTAACCATTTATCACAAAACTATAGCAAAACTTATTTTTTCTCTTGCATTTTCTTTCCGAATGGTATATAATACTTTAGGTTTGGCAGTTTCGGCTGCCGTTTGCTTGAACTCGCAGGAGGTATGATTTGAAGAAAACCAAATCGGCATCCCAAAGCATGATGAACGGGGCACTGATCCTCACGGTATCAATGGTTCTCGTAAAAGTCATTGGTATGCTCTATAAAATGCCCTTAGTGAGCGTTTATTTAATCGAGGGCAAGGGCTACTTCAGCGACGCGTATAACCTCTATTCGCCGATCTACGCCATCGCCATCACCGGCCTGCCCATTGCCATTGCGCGCATGGTCTCGGAGCGCGTGGTGCGGGGGCAGTATAACGATGTGCGGCAAATCCGCAAGGTGGCAAGCCGCATCTTCCTGCTGGTTGGAACCGTTGGGTTTGCGGTGCTGATGCTGGCGGCATATCCCTACGCCATGCGATACGGCGGCGGGATCAATTCCCTCCCCGCTATTTTTGCGATTGCGCCCTCGCTGTTTTTTTGCTGCTTGATGAGCATCTACCGCGGATACTACGAAGGCCTGCGCAATATGTATCCCACCGCAATCTCTCAGGTGATTGAAGCCCTGTGCAAACTGATTCTCGGCTTGGTGCTCGCCATGCTTGTGATGAATCTGGGCACCGCCGAATTTGCCGCCGGCGGCACGATATTTGGCAGGGCGATAGCGTCTGAATCAGAAGCGGCGGATCTGCTCGTTTCCTGGTCGGCGGCAGCTTCTATCTTGGGCATCACGGTGGGCACCCTGTTTGGTTCCATTTATCTCATTGCCCGGCATATAATCAAGGGCGACGGCATCACAAAAGCGAATTTGCTGGAATCCCCGGCAGCGGCTTCTAATCAGAAACTGCGCAAGGAGCTCGTCCAGATTGCCATCCCCATCGTGCTCAGCTCCGTTGTGCTGAATGTCACAAACCTCATTGATAACGCCAATGTGAAGCGGCTGCTGAAGGTCATGGTAGCAAAATTTCCGGATGTGATTCAGGACATTTACGGCACGGCATTCGCCAATGGCAATATTGTTACCGATGCCCGCCGCGCGAATTATATTTGGGGGCTCTACAACACCACATTGGATTTCCGTACGCTGATACCAACCATTGTCACGGCTCTGGGCGTGAGCGCCCTGCCTGCTATTTCCGCCGCGTGGGCAAAGCGCGAAAAGCAGGACGTGCAGCGGATCATCAACACCATCCTCCGCGTTTCTATGATGATCGCCCTGCCTGCCGGCTTTGGCATGGCGGTGCTTTCCAAAGAAATCATGACGCTCTTTTATGAATCCAGCAACGCCGGCATGGCGGAGCACGCCAGCAAGCTTCTGTTTTTGTTTGGCATATTCACCTGGCTCATGGCGGTTTCCGCGCCCATCGTCAGCATGCTGCAGGGCATCGGCCGCGCGGATGTGCCCGTCAAAACGCTCATCATCGGCACAGCGGCCAAGCTCGGCGTGAACTATATGCTCGTGAGCAACCCCCGCATCAACGTCAACGGCGCTGCCATCGGCACGGTGATTTTCTTCTTCATCGTGGTTGCGGGCAACCTTTATATGCTGCTGCACGAATCCAAAACAAAGCTGAAGCTCACCTCTGTGCTGTGGAAGCCGCTGTTTTGCTCCGCACTTTGCGCCGCAACCGCGTGGCTCTTCAGCAGCCTGACCCAGCGGTTTGCGCCGCGCCTGCTGCCTTCACTCTTCGGCGACAGCACAAAACTGCTCATGCTCGCGGCCATCGGCCTCGCAATTGCCGGCGCCGTGCTGGTATATGCCGTCACAATGCTGCTTACCCGGGCTGTGACAGCCGATGATTTGGAGTTTTTGCCGAAAGGTAAAAAAATTGGAAAAATGCTTGCAAAACACGGGCTTTTAGGGTAAAATATATAATTGAGGGCAAATGCCACATGACCGATGCACCCGATGTTCAGGAACTCATCGCAAAAGAGCGGTTCGCGCTGGAAGATTTGCAGCGTATCATTGCGATTCTGCGCGCCCCCGGGGGATGCCCTTGGGACGCAAAGCAAACCCACGCTTCCCTCAAAAAGAACTTCATCGAAGAAACCTACGAGGTCATTGAGGCCATCAACAAAGAGGACGACACCCTGCTGTGCGAGGAGCTCGGCGACGTGCTGCTGCAAATCGCGCTGCATGTGGAAATGGCGCAGGAGCGCGGCGCGTTCGGCTGGGAGCAGGTGACAAGCGGCATTTGCCGCAAGCTGATTGAACGCCACCCGCATGTGTTTGGAGAACTGCATGCCGATGACGCGGAGCAGGCACTGAGCAACTGGGATGCGGTCAAACGCCAAAGCAAGGGGCAAACCAGCACCGGACAAGCCATGGAGAGCGTTCCGCGCGAGCTGCCCGCCCTGATGCGTGCCACCGCGCTGCAGAAAAAAGCGGCCAAGCTTGAGCAACCGCCCGGTTGCGGCGATGTCAACGAGGCAATGGGTGAATTGCTGTTCAGCGCCGTGCAGCTGGCAAGGCTTTTGCCGGGCTGCGACGCGGAGGAAGCCCTGACCGCCGCCTCGGACGAGTTTCTCAAAAAAGTGAAGAACATGGAATCATAACATCGGCTAATCATGGCGAAGAGCCCTTCGGGAATCCTCTTTCCATTTGATTATAGATCACCGAAAAAAAACTAAAGCAAAAAAGGAGTTAGAACACATGAACAAGCAAGATTTCATCAGCAACCTCGCGGAGCAAGAGGGCATTGAGAAGAAGCAGGCAGCTCTGTACACAGACGCCGTCATCAAGGCCATCACCGATGCTTTGATTGCGGGCGAAAAGATTCAGTTCGTTGGCTTCGGTTCGTTCGAAGTCCGCCAGCGTGCCGAGAAGAAGGTCCGCAACCCCCAGACCGGCGAAGCCCTGATTTCCCCCGCCACCCAGGTTCCGGTATTCAAGGCAGGCAAAGCCCTGAAGGACGCAGTCGCGAAATAAGCAACCACGAACGGCCGTTCAGGCGGCTCACAGGGCAGGGGGTATCCTCTGCCCTTTCACCATTTTAGTTCGCACCCGGCCTGGCACTTGTAAATTTTTTGAAATCGCTCTTGCAAACAGCATCATTTTCGTGTAGAATATAAATGGCAATTGAGATGCACAAAACTGAAAAGAGAGAAGAGAGAAGCACATGGCCAAAAAGAAAAAGAACAAGCAGCTGGATAAACTTCTGAGCGCCCAAAAAGGGTTTTGGGGTGAATTCAAAGATTTCCTGATCAAAGGAAACGCTGTCAGTCTCGCGATCGGTATCATCATCGGCGCGGCGTTCCAGGCGGTCGTCAATTCCCTCGTGAACGACATCCTCATGCCGTTCATCAGCTTCTTCACGCGATACATCGGCGACGGCGGGAACCTTGCCGAAAAATTCGTCAACCTCACACCATCCCATGCCGAGGACGCCGCCCCGCTGGGGCTTGCGGCTGCCAAAGCGGCAGGGGATATCGTCATCACATACGGCGCACTGCTTTCGGCCCTGATCAACTTCATTATCATCGGCTTTGTGGTGTTCATGATTGTGCGCAGCCTCACCTCGATGGGGAACCTCAGCAAAAAAGCGAAGAAAAAACTTGCCGCGCAAGAACCGGAACCCGAGCCGGAGCCGGAAGAACCCACCACCAAGGAATGCCCCTATTGCATCACCGAAATTTCCATCAAGGCCACGCGCTGCCCGCACTGCACCTCGGAACAACCCGCCGACGAGGCGGCTGAAGAAGAGGCCGAGCAAGAGGCTTGATTTCAAGTTTAAGTATGATTACATGAGGTTTTCGCTATGACCATGGGATTCATCGGCACGGGCGTGATGGCCGGTGCGATGCTGCAGGCAGCGCTGGATACCGGTTTTTTGAAGCCGGAGGATGCCGTTGTCTATGACAAAAACCCGCAGGCCGCCGGGCGCTTCGGCGTTGCTGTGGCAGGCAGCGTCCGCGAGGCGGCGGCGTCCTGCGATGTGTTGCAGCTCGGCGTCAAGCCGCAGGATATGCCCGCCTTGCTGGCGGATATCCAACCGGTGCTCCGGCCGAATCAGCTTGTGGTTTCGATTGCAGCAGGTTTCCCGCTGGCAAAAATCACGCCGTGCGCACCCACTGCCGTGCGCTTGATGCCAAACATCAACGCGACTGTCGGGCAGGCCGTCACGGCTTACTGCGCGAGCGAATCCGCAACAACAGATCAGCTGGAATTCATCAAGGGCTATTGCGGCAGCTTTGGGCAGGCCATCGCCTTGGAAGAAAAGCACTTTTCCGCCTTTGTTGCCCTGGCGGGCAGCGCACCGGCGTTTGTTTATCTGTTCATCGACGAACTGGCGCGGGCAGGCGTTGCGGCGGGGCTGCCAAAGGCGCAGGCGCTCGAGATTGCCGCGCAAACGGTGTTGGGCAGCGCGGCGCTTGTGCAGCGGGGCGGCAAGCACCCCTACGAGCTCATCGACAACGTGTGCTCGCCCGGCGGCACCACCATCGCGGGCATCAACAAATTGCGTGAGCTGGGCTTTGCCCACACGATATCACAGGCGGCGCTTGCTTCTTATCAAAGGGACAGGGAATTGCAGGGCTTGAAGTAGGCTTACCCCGGGGGATAATCTATCCCCATCTAACATACGGGTGATAATCCTCCAGGGTGCTTTGCAGCTCTGCGGAATCGCGCAGCGCAAGCCCCCGGCGAAGGATATCCCGGTCCGCCTGCGGCAAATCCTCCCCGGCAAAGGGGTAGGACGCAACCCGGACAAGCGCGCCATCCCGCGCAAAAAAGAGGGCAAGCATGCGCTCGTTCTGCGGGTCGGTCTGGATGACATATTGGAATGCGGGCACCGGAGAAGCCGGAGCGATTGGCAGGGGAGGCGCGGCGTTTTGCGGCGTGCGGCCCTGTACGGTGAAGAGCGCGACCAGCACTACTATGGTGATGACCACTGTGGCCGCAGGCGCAATGCGTTTTACGTCACGGTCACGCAGAGATTCGCGCAGTTTTTGCCATTGCTGGCGCCCCAAGAGTTTTCGTTCATGTTCCGGCATGTTGTTCTCCTGTTCATCGTTTCTAATTACTAATTTGCCCAAAAACTTCCCATACTATACAAGAGCGCTATTTGGATTTGGAGGTTTCCCAACCTATGGCAAGAAAAGAAAAACCAAAAAAGAAAAGCAAGGCCCGCCGGATATTCCGTGCGCTGGCTTCCGCCGTGTTCTTTTTGTTCATGGTGGGGCTCATCACCGGCGTTGCGGTGGGCGGTTTTCTCTATACCAGCACGAGCAGGGTCGCTGCCAGCAAAGTGCCGGAGATTGATCTCTATGAGCTGAAAGACAACACGAACCAAACCACCATTGTCTATGCCACTGACAAAAACGGCAAGCAGGTGGAATATGCCCGGCTCCACGGCGAAATCAACCGGGAATGGATCGAGATTGATACCTTGCGTGCCGAGCCGGAAGCCATCAACCAGATCACCGGAAAGCCCTACATCTGCGACGCCTATGTCGCGCTGGAGGACAAGCGTTTTTATGACCACAAAGGCGTTGACTGGCGCAGGCTCGCCGGCGTGGTGAAGAACGACTTCACCCAGGGCGCATCCACCATCACGCAGCAGCTGATCAAAAACTACACGGGCGAAAACGGCGTCACCGTGGTGCGAAAATACCGCGAAATCCGGACAGCGCTGAACATGGAAACCAATTTTGATAAGGATACCATCCTGGAGTCGTACCTCAACACCCTCTATCTCGGCAGGGGCTGCTACGGCATCAAAACAGGCGCCAAAAAATATTTTGGCAAGGGAATTGAAGAACTGAACCTTGCCGAATGCGCGGCGCTCGCCGCCATCACCAAGGCGCCCAACACCTTTGACCCGATGCGCGGCTCGGAGCATGCGAAAAACAACCGGGAGCGCCAGCTCTGGTGCATGACAGAAATGCTGCAGCAGGGGATGATCACCCAGGCACAGTATGACGAGGCCAAGGCGTATAAACTGATTTTCACCAACTCCGAGGACTATGAGGCCAAGGATGACGCAGTGCCCATCGCCCAGCAGGAGGAAATCAATAACCCCTATGTGGATTATATCATCGAAACCGTGGCGGCGGACCTGATGAAGGCGCATGGATACACCCGCACCGAGGCGATTAAAAAGGTATACAACGGCGGCCTGAAGATTTACTCCGCTGTGGATATCGATATCCAGGAGGTTCTGGAGGATGTGTACCGCAGGCGCGTCACGTTCTCGGGCCTGACCGGCACGAAGGAGAACCCCATCAACTCCGCTATGACCATCATGGACTATGAGGGGCGCGTGGTGGCGATTGTGGGGCAGGCCGGCAAAAAGACCGATAACCGCACCCTCAACCGCGCCTTCCAAAGCTGGCGTCCGCCCGGCTCCACCATCAAGCCTTTGTCTGTGTATGGCCCGGCGATTGAGAAAAACCTCATCACCTGGTCCACGTTGATCAAAAACGAAGCCTTTGCCTACGCCGGCGAGATGTGGCCCAAAAACGTGGACGGCACCCTCGGCAGCGGTGCCATGGAAACCGTGCAATACGCCGTGCAGGAATCGCGCAATACCATTGCCGCCCGTGTGGTGTATAATTTGATGATGTTCAAGCCCACGTATGAGGCTTTGAGCGAAAACTTTGGCTTTGCAAAGCTGGACCCCGTGAGAGACGCGGGCTCCCTTGCCGGCCTTTCGCTCGGCGGCCTGACCAACGGCTTCAGTACGCTGGAGGAATGCTCCGCTTACGCGACCTTCGGCAACGGCGGCACCTACTACTCGCCCTATTGCTACACCCGCGTGACAGATCATAAGGATCAGCCCGTGCTGGAGCTCAATCAAGTCAAAAAGAAGGCGTTTTCCGAAGACACCGCAAAAATCATGAACGAGATGCTGCAGACGACCAACCTGAGCTACTATGCCAATAAGAGCCATGCAAACCTCAGCCGGTTCAAGCGCTTTGGCAAAACCGGCACCACCAACGATAACAAGGACCGCTGGTTTGCGGGCGGCACGCCCCACTATGTGGCATCGGTTTGGTTCGGTTATGATATCCCCAAGGATTTGGGGTCAATGACAAACCCCTCCGCCATGATTTGGACCGAGGTGTTCAACCGGATTCACAAAAATCTGGACCCCTCGAAAAAATTCCCCACAACAAGCAAAGCGGTGCAAAAAACCTACTGCAAATACACCGGCAGTCTGGCGGGCGACAGTTGCAGCTCCACAGGCACCGGCTGGTACCGCACCACGAACCTGCCCAAAACCTGTTCCGGCAACTGCGCACCCGCGCCGTCAACGAGCTTTGTGGAGAATATTCCCGGTTTCTTAGAACAATTCTGGCCGCGACGCACAAATCCTCCTCAAGCTGAACCCGAAAATCCGACGTCTTATGTTACGCAGGAATAGCCGCGTATGATATTATTGGGCATTGACTATGGCGCGCAGCGCACCGGCGTTGCGGTCTGCGACCCTATGGGGATTCTCGCGAGCCCCGTGGGGGTGTTGCATGGCAGCAGCCTCAAAAAAATCGCCGCAGAAATCGCGGGTATCGCCAAAGAGCACCGCGCAGAAAAAATCATCCTGGGCCTGCCCCTTCGTACCGACGGCACGAGGGGAGATAAGGCCCAGGTTTGTGAGCGTTTTGCGCAGTTATTGCGGACAGCAACCGGCCTTCCGGTGGAATTGTGGGACGAGCGCTTCACCACGGTGGAGGCACACCGGGCGCTGCACGCCAGCGGCAAACGCGCCAAGGCGCACAAGCCAATCGTGGACGCCGTGGCGGCTGTCATCCTGCTGCAAAGCTACTTGGATCGCTAATTTTGTTGCTTTTGTTGCTGTTTTGGCTGTTCTTCTGATTTTGCGAAGAACTCCTTCAGCCCCAGCAAAATCAAGAAGCCAGCGAAAACCCAGCTGAGCCATTTCCCCTGCATAAACCCGGAAAGCCATATACCAAGCAGGGTTGCGGGCAGCCCGCCGAGGGCAAGCCACAGCACCTGCTTCCAGTCAATGAGCCCCCGCTTGCTGTTGATGAGCATCGAAACCACGGCGCACGGCAAAAAAAACAGCAGGTTGATTCCCTGTGCCTCCAGCTGCCCGGCCGCAAGCGCCAGGGTCAAATATATCACCAAAATGCCGCCGCCGCCCATGCCCATCGCGCCAAACGCGCCCGAGCCGAACGCGGCTAGCAGATTCCAAAGCCAGTCCATCGTCTACCCCCATCATTTCATTATCATGCGGATGCCCGCCCAAACCATGAAGCAGGCAAAGAGCTTTCGCAGCCATTTTGCCGGTATTTTTGCCAGCAGCAGCCCACCAATCAGCGCGCCGATTATGCCCGGCAGCAAAAATTTTGCGGCGTCCCCCAGCGCAAAGCGGTCCATGAGCAGGTACGCAATGGTGCTTGCCGCGGAGAGGGGGAAGATGACCGCGACCGCTGTTGCGTGCGCCTGCGTTTGCTGCAATCCCAGCTTTTTCAGCATGGGAACCGCCAGCATGCCGCCGCCGGCACCCAGCAATCCGTTGAGAATCCCCACAAGCGCGCCGCCCGCAATCTGAACGATTTTTTGCGTTTTTGCGTTCATATTTTCACTCCTTACAAGTGTACACATATAATAAATAGTATGTGCAGCATACCCGAGGCATATCCCCGCATATCTTGAAACATGGCGGGGGCATATCCCCGTAATTGTGTGAAATGCGGGGATGAGCATATGATTTTTGTGAGATTTCGTCTCAAATGGGCGCTTGCATATATTGGTGCGGCAGTTGCTGTTTGCACGCTGACCGCGACCGGGATTTTTTTACTGCAACACGCCGCGCGCCCGGTCGATACGATGCCCGAACGGTCCACGCCCGTGGTGCTGCTCGATGCGGGGCACGGCGGAGAGGACGGCGGCGCGGTTGGCCTGAACGGCATTGTAGAAAAGGACATCAACCTGCCGATTGCCCTCAAGCTCAATGATTTTCTGCTGGCGCTGGGCTATCAAACGCTGCTGACCCGCACCACCGACACCTCGATTCATGACGCGGCGGCGGCTTCTCTGCGGGAACGCAAGCGCTCCGATATCCATAACCGCTTTCGCATGATACAGTCCCTGCGCGCTTGCGATTTTTTTGTGAGCATTCACCAAAATAAATTCCCCGAGAGCGGCCCGCATGGCACGCAGGTCTTTTATTCCAAAAACCACCCGCGCAGCCTCATGCTCGCGGACGCCATTCAGCGCAGCGTGGTGGAGCTTTTGCAGCCGGACAACACGCGGCAGGTCAAGCCCTCCGGCCGCGAAATTTATTTGCTATACAACGCGGAAATTCCCGCCGTTCTCGTGGAATGCGGCTTTATTTCGAACTCCAGCGACGCTGCGAAGCTTGTGACAGACGAATATCAGGATCAAATTGCGTTCGCGATTGCCTGCGGTATATTAAAAAACTTGGAAATATCTGGATAATTTGGAGGAGACAGATGCCCCCGAAATCAAAAATCATCTATGTTTGTACGCTGTGCGGACAGGAATCGCCGAAGTGGATGGGCTGCTGCCCAAGCTGCGGCGAGTGGAACTGCATGGCGGAAGAGGCGCGCCGGCCGCAGACAAAGAACGCGCAGACCCCAAAAGGGCTGAGCATTGATGCGCAGCGTTTGAGCGACATCGTTTTTGACAGCGCAATCCGCTATCACACGGGTTTGCGGGAGCTTGACCGCGTACTGGGCGGGGGATTGGTCAAGGGCTCCGTGGTGCTGCTGGGCGGCGACCCGGGCATCGGAAAATCCACCATTTTGCTGCAAATATGCGAAGCGCTGGGGCGCGATATCGGCATTCTCTACGTTTCTGGTGAAGAATCACCACACCAGTTAAAGCTTCGGGCGGATCGATTGGGTGTTACAACAGAAGCGCTTAAAATATTATGCGAAGTTGACGTGCAATCCATCTGCGATTATGTGCGCAATGAAAAACCGGGTCTGGTGATCATCGATTCAATCCAGACCATGAATGTCGCGGACGTGACCTCATCGCCGGGCAGCGTGACGCAGGTGCGCGAAAGCACCAACCTGTTGATGCGCACGGCAAAGCAGCTGGGCGTGCCCATGATGCTCGTGGGGCATGTAAACAAGGACGGCAACATCGCCGGCCCAAAGGTGCTCGAGCATATCGTGGACGCAGTGCTCTATTTTGAAGGCGAGCGGCACTTGAGCTACCGGATTTTGCGGGCGGTGAAGAACCGCTACGGCTCAACAAACGAAATCGGCGTGTTCGAGATGTGCGACAACGGCCTGCGGGAGGTGGAGAACCCCAGCATGGCGCTCATCGCGGGGCGGCCGCACGGGGTTTCCGGAAGCTGCATTGCCTGCGTGATGGAAGGTTCGCGGCCGATATTAGCCGAAGTTCAGGGGCTTGTTGCGCCCACAGGCTTTGGCAACCCGCGGCGCATGGCGGGCGGGCTGGACAGCACCCGCATCGCGATGCTGATCGCCGTGCTGGAAAAACGCGCGGGCTATTTCTTTGGAAACATGGACACGTATATCAATGTCATCGGCGGGCTGAAGCTGGACGAGCCAAGCACCGACCTTTCTGTGGCGCTGGCGCTGATATCCGGCCTGAAGGACGAGCCGCTGCCGGAAAATGCGCTGGCATTCGGCGAAATCGGCCTGGGAGGCGAGCTGCGCGCCGTTGGGCATTGCGAACAACGCGTGCGGGAGGCCGCCAGACTTGGATTTACACGCTGTATTATTCCAAAACAGAACGAAGCTGGGTTGCCGAAGATGCTGTTGAAAGAAATCACAGTCATTGGCGCAAGGAATGTCAGGGAAGCCTACGAGCGATTGCTTGGGTAAACAATCTTCATCGCTTTACCTCATTAAATCATCAAAGTTGGGGCAGGGGAGATAATATTTTGCGAAGTTGGCGTTTCTTTTGGGTATGAAAATGAAGCTCCATCGCACATGATGCGAACCTCTCTATCCTGGCCGCCTGCCTGCGCTGGTGCTTTATAATTAGAACGCACACATGCTTTTATATCAAGGCATATATGGGATTTATCGCTGCTATAAGCACCACTTCTATGCACTTTCGCTAACATAATTTGATGTGAGGTAACACCATGCCAGCCATTCATATTCTGGGTGCTTCGGGTTCCGGGACATCCACGTTGGGGCGAGCGCTTGCGGAGCAGCTTGCGTGCAACTGGATTGATACCGACAACATCTACTGGGCACCAACTGACCCGCCGTTCCAAATCGAAAGGCCGTATGAAGAGCGCGTACGCCTTATGGATGAGGCAATTCAAGCAAACCCCAACTTCGTGCTTTCCGGCTGGATGGGTCGTTTTGGCAATCCGCTGATCTCCCGCTTTCAGCTCATTGTGTGGCTCCATGTGCCCACCGAACTTCGCATAAGACGATTAAAGGCAAGGGAGTTCGCAAACTTTGGCGAGCGGATTCTGCCCGGCAGGGATATGTACGAGAACCATCAGGCATTTCTGGACTACGCAGGACAGTATGACGATGGGGGGATGGATATCCGCAGTTATGCGCGGCAAAAGGAATGGCTGGAGCAAGCAGCTTGCCCGGTGCTGGAAATGGACGGATGCAGAGACACGGAAGTGCTGGCTGCAGAGGTTCTTTTGAAGCTGAAGGAAATCGCTGATTGAGCTGCTCCCTCACCTGAACTTCGCAAAAGATATATTGGTTGGTAGCCCGCACAAGGCTGGTATTCCGTTATCAGCAGGAGCAACCTAGCCCATAAAAGCCGCAACCCCTGCTTACTG
>JGI994J12354_10001218_pt1 | contig 26135 bp, 29 predicted proteins | sample IntmicLarv3ML3BL_FD_12354 | JGI IMG/M metagenome (IMG submission 12354)
TGGCTTGAACCCGACGGACATTGCCCCGTTCATCGTGCGGGATGCCTTGACAATCGAGCCGGCGGACGGGGGAGTGCTCCTCTCTGGAATCCTCTCCGTCCCGGATGTTTCTCCCGCCCATCTCATTCAGGCGATAAAACAGCTCCGCCCCGAGTTCGCGCCCGAGGCCGTCATGATAGAGCGCCGCGAAATGCTCAAAGCCGACTTTTCGGCGTTCAGATAACAATAAAAAAGCCTCTCCAAATTCCGCACATGTTGGCGGAAATTCGGAGAGGCTTTTTAAAGCCGGATTCAGCGGTTATGGTCTGCCATCGACATCCTCAATGTGCGCCACAGGAGACCAGTCCGTAATGGGGTTGCCGCTCAGGTCCAGATAACCCAAATTTGTGAGACCGGACAGCGGAGAAATGTCGCTTATCCAGTTGTCACTTAAATCTAAATAATGCAAATCCGCGAGGCCGGATAAGGGCGAAATATCGCTGATTTGATTGGATGCTAAATACAAATCGTCCAGCCAATAATCAAGATCGGACAGCGGAGAAATGTCGCTTATTTGATTGTCGCTCAAGTTCAGCGAAGACAATACCGTGAGGCCAGACAGCGATGAAATGTCACTGATTTGGTTGGAATACAATTCCAATATTCTCAAATTTGCGAGACCAGACAGAGACGAAATATCGCCAATCTTATTAGAAGCCAGTTTCAAAACATTTAGGTCTGCCATACGCTGCAAAGGGAGAATATCTTCATCAGACAAATAATCTTCGGATAAATCAAGATCTCTCAGCGATGTGGGGTACCATTTGCTTTTTACGGTTATCCCGGTATTTTCCCGGGCTTCAATGACGCTTATTGAAATAAAGAAAATGCCGCCTGCCATCAGCGCAACAATCAGTGCGCTTATCACAACAGACCGAACCTTGCTTTTTCGGGCGGTCGGGGTGTTTTCTTCCTTGATCTCTTTTCCGTATCTATTATTGAACATTCCTTATCATATCCTTTCCAGTGTAACTATTATAGCAGCTTGGCGTAAAAACAGCAACTCAAGCATCGATAAATCCATTATACTATCGACATCTGTATTGTGCATTTCATGTGCGCGCGTTATAATATTTAAAAGGAGGATTTCTATGAAAGCTGTGGTATTCGACTTGGGCGGAACGCTGATGGAATATCTGGGGATGCCGCACAATTGGAGCGACTATTACCGGCAGGGATTTGAGCGGGTAAACAGTAATTTCAGTTTAAATCTGACGGACGAAATCATCGAAACATCAATAGAAATTCTGAAATCTTATAATGCCAGAATCAATTACAGGGAAATCGAATATGCGCCTGAGTATATTTTCGGCGAGGTCATGCGGGACTGGAATGCCGACATATCGGCGGCTGATGCCATTTCCGCATTCTTTGAGGGCATGGAGCTGAGGGCTGAGATATATGAAGACACTATCCCGTGCTTGACAAGGTTGGAAGAAAAGGAAATCAAAATTGCGGCCTTGACAGACCTCCCGACGGCGATGCCCGATGAGATGTTCAAAAAAGACATTGACTCTTTGCTTGGGAATCTGGACCTGTATGTCTCGTCGCTCTCCTGCGGATACCGGAAACCGAACAAATTCGGACTGGCTTTTATAGCGGAACGGTTTGGCATGAAAATTGAAGATTTGTTATTTGTCGGCGACGAGGAAAAAGACCGGCTGACCGCCCAAAATGCCGCGTGCGCTTTTTTGAAAATCGACAGGGCGCGGACCTCGGACGGAGCGATTCAGTCACTTTATGAGTTGGAGCAAATGCTATAGAAAGAGGGGAGCTTATAATGTCAAAAAAGAATCAGGAAATAGTGGATAAGTATGTGAATACTCTCCGTGAAAGAGTGATAGGCGTTACGTTCACGCCGGGAGAAGAGGAGCAGGATAGGCCCGAAGGAGATTTTATCGCGCTCGAAGAAGTTTCCTAGGGCAATGATACAGGCAGAACCAAAGCAAAGTCGCCGCCTAAAGCGGGAGACGCGCTGGAGGAGCTGATGATAAGCAACCTCGGCGAGATAAAGGACTATTATGAGATAAGCAAGGATTAGGCAAGCACATCCTTTGCGCTCGCTGTGGGCGCGTGCTTTTTTGGGTTGCTGCTCCTGTTTATCTCGGCAATGTCGGCGCTTAAATCCGGAGATATGCAGGCCTCCGTAGTGGTCGCAATCAGCGGCGTTGTGGTGGAGCTGTTCGCCGGGACAGTGCTTATCGTCTACAACAAATCCATATCCCAGCTCAACCGCTATTACGACGCCCTTCGTGAGAGCGAAAAAGTCCTTTATGCCGCGAACCTGGTCGCGAAGATGTCGAAAGGCAGGCGGGACGACGCCTATATGGAAATAATCAAGGATTCGCTCAAAGACGCGCTGCCGCTCGCGGAGAATGATGACGAGGACGATAATAACGACGATAAAGACAACGACAAGGCGTAAAAACAGCAAAACAGCGGCGAACCTATGCGCTACAGGTCCGCCGCTGTTTTTTAGGCGTATTTTTTCAAAAACTCCAACGTTCTGCGGAAAGATTCCATGCCCGTCGGGGTGTTCATTATAAACTGATATTCGTGGTTCGCGACCTCTTCTTCAACGGGGATAAAGTAGGTCTCCGTCGGAACGCCGTGCGCTTCGAGCGCCTCGGCAAGCTCGCGTCCGTGCGGCTCGAAGGAGGCCGTGTTGCCGTCGGAAATGAATGAGGGCGGGAAAGCGGCGGTGACGTGGCCTGCAATCGTCGCCTGAGCGGAGAAGCCATCGGTCCAAGCCCGCTCACCGAAATAGGCCCAGGCCGTTTTTCCGAGCAGAAATTTCAGGACGGGATGTTCAATTTCCAAAATCCCCGAGACGCTGTACGGCCCGCAGAACAGCAGTGCCGCTTTTATATTCTCCGCCGGAATTACCGGAGCTATGCCCATAGCTTCGGAATATTCGGCGCTGCCCTGAATGATGGCAAACTGGGCGGCTATGTGCGCCCCCGCTGAATCTCCGGCCAAGGTGAGGCGGCCGGCGTCAAAGCCATATTCCGCCGACGCGGAGAGCAGCCATAGATAGGCTTCTCCCGTCTGAATGACAGGCGTCGGATATTTTGCCTCGGGCGCGCGTTCATAATTCATGCAGGCGACGGCATAGCCCTCGGAGGCCAGCGCGGTGGCGTATACCGCGATATCGCCCTTGTCTCCTCCGACGAACGCGCCGCCGTGAATCCAGAGCACAAGAGGGACGGCTCCGCCGCCGGAGTTTGGCATATAGAGGTCCAGCGTGCTATAGCGGTGGGCGGAGGGATATTGCAGATTTTCAATGACCGTGACCCGCTCGCGCATTGCCTCATATCCCACGGGATAGACGGTAATCCCTTTTTCGAACATTTTTCTGGTTATGTACGAGACGGGATACGGCGTGAAGAGCGTGAGGCCGAGTGTGGCGGCGGTGAGCGAGGCGAGTGAAATCAAGGTTATGCGTAGAGCGCGGCGCTTCTTTGGTGGCTTTTCGTTCCGCGCCCCGGTGCGGGTATGTGAATTCATATGAGGTCGAAGCCCCTTTCGTTCAGTGAGTATATAGGCATTGTCAATTGACGGTACAATGATTTATGCTATAATAGCTGTTATGCAGTTATTATAGCATAGATATAAACTGTTTTACAGTTTCAGCCTGTCAAAGAACCTCAATCCTACGTCCTTTTCCGAGAAAAGCCTTTTCGCGCAACGGGCGCGGGTTCCCTGTGTTCGTGGAGCGAAAAGATTGAAATTTCAATGCTTTCGGGGAATTCACTTTCCCGAAAGCATACTCTGAGAGCGCCTCAGCGCGAAGCCTTTTCCCGTCAAAAAACGAGTTTTTTGACGGCCTGAAACTGTTTTATAGTTTTAAATACTGGATTTTTTCGGGCGGTTCGCCCGTCAGGAGGTCATTATGAGTTTGCCGTCTGAGTTTGGAACAATGGTGTTCAACGATAGCGTGATGCGCGCGAGACTGCCCGCCGATATTTATGAAGCCATGAAAAAGACAGTAAATATGGGCACAATGCTCGACCCGGGAATCGCGGACGAGGTCGCCGCCGCTATGCGTGACTGGGCGATTGAAAAAGGCGCGACGCATTACACGCACTGGTTCCAACCGCTCTCGGGTGTCACTGCCGAGAAGCATGACAGCTTCATTTCACCCTCCGGAGACGGCGGATATATCATGGAGTTTTCGGGACGTGAGCTCATTCGGGGAGAATCGGATGCCTCCAGCTTTCCGTCGGGCGGCCTGCGCGCTACCTTTGAGGCACGCGGCTACACGGCTTGGGACCCGACCTCTTTCGCCTTTATAAAGGAAGATATTTTGTGTGTTCCGACCGCTTTCTGCTCCTATGGCGGAGAGGCGCTGGACATGAAAACGCCGCTTTTGAGGTCTATGGCGGCAGTCAACCGCGAAGCGCTCCGGCTGCTGAAGCTCTTCGGCGCGCGGTATGAATGCGTAACGCCCACGGTGGGCGCGGAGCAGGAATATTTCCTCATAGACCGCGAGATTTACAACGAACGCCGCGATATTTCATATACGGGCAGAACACTTTTCGGCGCAAAGCCGCCCAAGGGGCAGGAACTCGACGACCACTATTACGGCTCCATCCGCCTCCGTATTTCGGCTTTCATGAAGGACTTGAACAAGGAACTCTGGAAGCTCGGAATTTTCGCGAAAACCGAGCACAACGAGGCCGCACCCGCACAGCATGAACTGGCGGAGGTATATTCCACGGCGAATGTCGCGACGGATCACAACCAGCTCACTATGGAGATAATGCGCAAGGTCGCCAAGCGGCATAGCCTCACATGCCTTCTCCATGAAAAGCCCTTTGAGGGCGTCAACGGCTCCGGCAAGCACAACAACTGGGCTCTCGCAACGGACACGGGCGTGAACCTGCTCAATCCGGGCGAAACGCCGTTTGATAACGCGCAGTTTTTGACTTTCCTCGTGGCAGTTATCCGCGCTGTAAACGAATATCAGGACCTGCTGAGAATTTCCGTCGCTTCCGCAGGCAACGACCACCGCCTCGGCGCGAACGAGGCGCCTCCTGCCATAATCTCCATCTACATAGGCGAGGAGCTGTCCGCAATCCTCGAGGCGCTCGAATCCGGTACGCACTATGACAAGGTTGAGGTGACGCCTCTGCGCGTCGGAGTGGATGCCCTGCCGCCGATTCCGAAGGACTCGACGGACAGGAACAGAACGTCTCCGTTCGCGTTCACGGGCAATAAATTCGAATTTCGTATGCCCGGCGCGTCGCAGTCGATAGCGTCGCCGAATACTGTGCTCAATACGATAGTCGCGGACTCTCTGGGCCACATAGCCGATGAGCTGACGGGAGCTGAGGATTTCCACACGGCTCTGGATGAGCTCATCAGGACGACGATAAGGGAAAACAAGCGCATCATATTCAACGGAAACGGTTATTCGAAGGATTGGGAGGAGGAGGCTCTCCGGCGCGGCCTCTCCAACTATGTCTCAACCGCTGAAGCCCTTCCGCACTTCACCGACGCGAAGAATGTGGCGCTGTTTGAGCGGCACGGGGTTTTCTCCCGCGGAGAAATGCGCTCACGCCTTGAGATAATGCTCCAGAGCTATTCGAAGGAGATAAACATCGAGGCCAGAACAATGCTCGACATCGCGAGGCGCGACATCCTCCCGGCTGTCATCGGCTTTTCGAAGCTGCTGGCGGAGACGATAAACGCGAAGAATTCCACGCAGGCCGGAATTTCCGCGGAGGCCGAAACGCGTCTGCTCAAGCGGATTTCAAAGCTCGCGGACGAGCTCTACCTGCAAACCGGGCAGCTAGCCAAGGCTGTTGACGATGCAGCGGAGCTGCGGGGTGATGAGGCCGAGCGCAGCCGCTATTTCAGGGACGTGGTATTCACCGCCATGAACGATCTGCGAGCCACGGCGGACGAGCTTGAGATGATGGTCGGCAATGACTACTGGCCCTATCCGAGCTACGGGACGATTTTATATAAAGTATAATTGCATGGGCCGTCGGAAACTTGTTTTTTGACGGCCCTATCACTTTAAAAAATACATTCCGACATGTATTGGCAGAAGTCCGCCTCGATAATATCGTCCGCCTCAAACGGGATGCTTGACCTGTAATTGTCCAATGACGACTTGAGGATTCCGCCATATCGCTTCGGTAGATTTTTCAATCCCCATTGCCCGCCCTGTTCTTTCGACAAAATCAGGCCGCCTTTTTTATAGGCGTAAACGCGGCAGAGGTTCAGAATAATATAAACAGGATTTTCAAGCACATCCTTTTCAGCGTTGCGTATGTCGCGGCAGATGCTGTCCCAATAATACTCTCTCGGCACAGGCCCGAATACCTCGGGTATCGAGCGGCCGCAGAGGACGAGCCCGGCGTGCCTGATTACGGTAAAATGCGCCGCTAAGTCATAATCCGTCTGAATATCGTCATTGCACAGCGATAACGGGTCTTTGAGATATCTCTCCAGCCAATGATTTGAGAAATGCAGTTCATACGGGGTCGGGTACTCAAATTTTCGGCAATGCTTTTTAAGTACGATACTCATCTCGAATCCCTTAACAGGTGCCTGACCGCGCTGCTCCTCCAATATTTCCAAAAGGCACAGCTTCGTCTGCCGGGGAATTGGATTTTCAACTACGGCTATAAAATCAATGTCGCTTCCTTGCGGATTAAAGCAGTTGAGGGCAATTGAGCCGTGAATATATATGCCGACTAAATTTTCTTTCAAAAGCTTCATATACCGTTCTGCAATTGTGTCCAATGTTATTTTATAATCCATGATGACCCTCAGGATAGAGTTTTCCCCTGTGATATAGCTTCACAGTGGAGATTTTTGTATTTTGGCATAGCGCCTTGGATAGGCGGACGGAGTAGACCCAATTTTTTTAATGGCAACGGCCGTGTGCCGGATATCGGTTCCGGGAATCGTATATTCGAATATTTCCTGAAACTGTCCGCCGAGCTTTTCGAGGGCGCTGTGCGCCTCTGCGATCTCATCCGCCGGGTCGGGGCCCTTCATCGCGAGGAAAACACCTCCGACCTTTACGAAAGGCAGGCAGAGCTCCGCAAGAACGTTCAGGCGCGCGACCGCGCGGGAAAGGGCAATATCAAAGCTCTCGCGCAGTTCCGGCGGAGCCTCCTCCGCACGCGCCCAAAGGCAGGTGACGTCGCTGTATCCCAAATGCGCGCAGAGAGATTCCAAGAAGTCAACGCGCTTTTTTTGACTGTCGAGCAGGGAGAGATGCATGTCCGGCACTGCGATTTTCAAAGGAAGTCCGGGAAAACCCGCGCCGGAGCCGACGTCTATGACGCGCTTGTTTTCGAAGCCGCAGAATCCGAGAAGAGCCGCGCAGTCGAGAAAATGCAGTCTCGCGGTGTCCTCGCGGCCGGAAATCGCCGTCAGGTTCATGAGCTTTGAGCGCTCGTCGAGAAATTCGAAATATGCGTTAAAATGCTCCGCCGAGCCTTCAGGCAGACGGAGCCCAAGTCTATCAAAGCCACCGTTAAGGATCGCTTCCATCAGGATCTCCTTATAAAACGCAGTCCGCATTTTGGACATGTTATTTTTATCTTACCCGCTCCGCGGCGAACGCGCAGGCGGCTCTTGCAATCGGGGCAGGAATAGAATTTATAGAGCTTTGATTCCGAGCGGCGGGCGCGCCATGCGCGGAACTCCTCACCCAGATCGCGGCTTATTCTTATGAATTTGTAGTTTTCTGCGCGGCGTTTGGCGACGTTTTTTGATAATATCCGGATAAGCGCCAACGCCAAGAAAGCCATTGAAACAATGACCAAGGGTAAGCGGCCTATGATACGGGAAATCATATTTAATGCAAATGCTATGGCGATTAATGCAATTGCCGCCCCGTCAAATCCGTTTCTTCCCGCCATAAAAGCGCGAAGTTTGTCAAACATGAGTTACCGATCCCTTCTGAGTTTTGTCGTAAATTAAAGTAGTGGGTGTGCTCTATCGGCACACCCACTACTTTATCAGAAAAATGTGAACAAATCAACTTTCACGAGAAGATTATGCGTAGAAATCGTGATCTCCGATGGAGGTTATGAACGTCCGCGTCTGGCTCATCCACTCTGTGATGCCGATTTCAGGATTCACGAAAAACAGGCTTTCGCCAACTGTTGAATATCCCTCAAGGCAGAGCTTGGCGGCGATGACGGATTCTTCATTCGGCTCCGCATAGATGGTGCCGATCTCAACAGGGGAGAACTGAACGCCATGCTGCTTGTCGAATATAACGTCGTATATGGTGTCGGGGCAGGTCGGATCGGCGACACGGTTCATGACGACATTTCCGGTTCCGATTTTCCCCTCAAGCGGCTGGTTTCCGCTCTCAGAGTTGATTATGCGGGAGAGCCAATAGACATCATCCTCGGCATAATAGTCGCCGCCGGTTTCCATAAGACGAACTTTGCCGGTTCCGAAGCTGACAGACCAGTCGTCATGCCACTTGACGTTGATTGAGAACACTTTTGCCAGCTCACGCACGGGGAGCATGACTGCGCCGTCGACGTTGAACACTCCGTCCGGCACGTAGAAATACCGCTCATTTACGGTGAAATATTGCTGGCCTACTGTAGTAGTTATCCGCAGATCTCCACTGGTAATGCAGGCCGTTTCAATGTCCTGATCCCAAGTTACCTCAATGTCGTCGAGTAATATTTCGCAGAATGACCTGAGCGATACATATGTAGAACCGTCTATACCGATTCCCTCACCCACAAGTATTCCGTCCGCAAAAATCGGAATTGCCATGGGCATGTCCGGCTCAACGCTGTCATCCGCATCCGCTGCGAGAGCAAATCCCGCCGCAGCTATTGAAAAGGTAAACAAGGACACGACGCATATGAGGGCAAGCTTTTTCTTCATAAAACTGCTCATAAATACGCTCCTGTTTTAATGTTGACAAAATTTCTGCTATGATTGTGATATGCAATAATTATATTCAATCAGCACCATCAAAATCAATCGGCAACAAGCACAAAACGCGCTCCCGAAATTAATTTATTCTAACTAAATATACAATATGCAGTATATATTGTCAACATTAAGGGGAACAGCATTCCCGTATTTTGTATGTGAGTATTGCACAAAGGAGGAGGGCGCGTAATACATTCGACACAAAAAAACATATTTCTTAATGCAATTGGTTACCCATAACTATTCATTATGTTAAGCTGGAATCGCTCTATGCCTCCGAATTTATCATCATTTCCAAGGCTTTTGCGATTTGCGCCGGACAGGAGGTGTTCTTGCGTCCGCACTTTATTCCGGACAGCAGGGGGATTATGTCCTCTGCTTTTTTATCTTTTAGAAGCGCTGATACCGCCTGCAAATTTCCGTCGCAGCCGTTCTCGACGCGAACGTTTTTTATGATGCCGTCTTCCATCTCAATGTCCATAAGACGAGAGCATACGCCCTGCGGTTTATATTGTAATCTCATCGATGACCCTAGCCTTTCGTATGGTTGTGTTTAAAGCCCATTTTGTTATGATAGCATATATCGTGGCGTTTGGCACTATTTATCTGTCATTTTTGGCGTTTTTTTTAATATACATCTAATAAAAGGCATAAACGATTTCTTTGCGATTACTACGGGAGGTGAAATATTGAAAAGAATAGCTGCCGTTATCACCTTGCTTGCGATGTCGCTGCGCTTTTCGACCTTTGCGGGTGCCACGGAGGGAGCCCGGCTCTGGCTCCGCGAGATCACTGCCGATGGAAATCTGGCTCTGGTGAGCCTGACGCTCGGTTTCGACGGGACTTTGGAAGAAAATCCGGCGGACACGGACGCCGCGGAAGAGGTGTTCATAGCGCCTGAGATAAGTCCGGTGCCGAGCGAGAGCGCCGCCGCGGAGGAGCCTGACCCGCAGCAGGGGAGCGATGAGGCCGCGGAGGCGGCTCCCTCTCAGGAGATTTTGCCCACAACGATTTACGGAGGATTGACAATATCGAACGCCACGAGCTTCACCCCCGACATTCCCTCTCTGATGGCGGAAGGGTGGGGGGGATTCTTTCAGCCGACGGGGTGCAGATATTGATTATCCACACACATGGCAGCGAGGCATATGCCCCTGACGGAACATATGTTCCGTCCGACACGGGTCGGACGCAGGATAAGAACTACAACATTGTGAGGGTTGGGGACGAGTTGGCCGCTGTTCTTGAGGGAAACGGCCTTCGGGTGCTGCATGACCGCGAGATATATGACTATCCCAGCTATTCGGGCTCATATAACAGGTCTATGGAAGCGATAGAGGGGCACCTGCGGGAGCACCCTGAAATCAGCGTCGTTATTGACGTCCACCGGGACGCCCTCGGCTCCGATGACGTCGTCTATAAGACCGTCGCGGACATTGAGGGAGAGGTCTCGGCACAGCTAATGATGCTTGTCGGAACAGGGGAGAACGGCCTGGATCATCCCGCCTGGGATGAGAATCTGAATCTGGCGCTCACCCTGCAATCCGCTGTCAACCAAAAATATCCGACGCTGGCAAGGCCGCTGGCGCTGAAGCAGGAGAGGTATAATCAGCACCTCACGGCGGGCTCGATGATACTAGAGGTGGGCTCGAGCGGAAACACCTTATCTGAGGCACTGAGAGCCGTCCGCCTATATGCAGACGCAATTTCGCCCGTCCTGACGCAAATGATTGAAAATTGAATAAAACCGGAGGCTTCGCGGCGATAATAGGTATATCTATATTAAAGGAGGCTTCCAAAAAATGAATGTCAATGATATAATGTCCCATCCCGCGATATCGGTTGGGCAGGACGAGCCCGTCGCGGCGGCGGCGCGGCTGCTCAGGAGGCACAATATCGGCTCCCTTCCCGTGACAAGCTCGGCCGGCAAGCTGCGCGGCATCGTAACCGACCGCGATATCGCCCTGAGATGTGCGATTACGGACAGCGATTACGGACAGATTAAGGTGGGGGAGATAATGTCGCGCGCGGTAATAACGGCGTCTCCGGCGGACAGCGTCGCGACAGCGGCGAGCACAATGTCACGCGGACAGGTGCGCAGGCTCCCTGTCGTTGACGACGGCAGGCTTGTCGGAATGCTCTCGCTCAGCGACATGGCCCGAAGCCCCGATCTCAAGCCGCAGGCGTCTCAAGCTCTGACTGAAATATCCTCTAATATGAAAAAACTTTAGGCGGGCTTTTGGCATACGAGAACGCATACGAGAAAAAAATTAAAAAATACTTGCAAAAATATGTCGGCTGTGATAATCTTTTAAGGCTTGTGAAAGCGATGCTTTCATCCATCAGGAGCGGTCCTCTGCCCGGCATATGCCTCGCGGCACGAACGCTTACAGTGAAGGGAGGAGTTTGTTATGGATTTGATTCAAACCCTTAGCAGCCAGTACATGAAGCCTGAGCTGCCGACTATGAATGTGGGAGATACCGTTCGCGTGACAGTACGCGTAAAAGAAGGCAGCCGCGTCAGAAACCAGGCCTTTGACGGTACAATTATTGCGAAAAAGCATGGCGGTATCAACGAGACCATCACCGTGCGCCGCATTTCCTATAACGTAGGTTGTGAAAAGGTTTTTCCGGTGCATTCGCCCACGATTGTCTCTGTCGAGACAATAAGGCGAGGCAAGGTGCGCCGCGCGAAACTGTATTATCTGCGTGACCGCATTGGTAAGAAAGCCAAGGTCAAGGAAAGACTGGGCTAATGTTAACAAACTGAAAAATCTTTTAAAAAAAGAGGTGTATACCTCTTTTTTTATTGCCTGAACATCGGACTCGGGTGTATAATAATAAAGAATGCGTTTAGGCGGCGCTGTTTTTTTCGTTATAACTAGTGCGTTGCCGGGGGTTTTTAAATGGATAATCACGAAAATCAAATCGGGTTGGATAACGTCTCCGGTGAGGCGGCGGCCATGGCCGCGAAGCCCGGATATAAGTCCGAAATATATGACTGGCTGCAATGCGTTGTATCCGCGTTGCTGTTTTGCATACTCTTTTTCGTATTTGTGGCAAGAATCATCGGAGTTGTCGGAACTTCAATGATGCCGACGCTGGAAAACGGGGACAGGGTTTTTATATCCAACGCTTTTTACGAGCCGCGAAACGGCGATATCGTCGTTTTTCGCAAAGAGGCATTTCGCCGCGAGCCGCTGGTAAAACGCGTTATAGCCGTTGGCGGCCAGGAGGTCGACATAGACTTTGAAAACGGCATTGTGACCGTGGACGGAAAAATACTGCAAGAGGATTATATAGCGGACCTGACGCGAACAAGACTCAACTTCGCGGGGCCGCTCACAGTTCCCGAAGGGCAGCTCTTTGTGATGGGAGACAATCGAAACGATTCGCTCGACAGCCGCTATACAAGCATCGGCCTCGTCGACGAGCGGTATATCATGGGGAAGGTATATTTTGTTGTCATGCCGTTCTCAAACATGAAAAAGGTCGGATAAAATGCGAAAGGCGCCGGAGTAGAACGTATTTTGCCGGCATGGGTTTAAAATGGATCGTCCTGAAGAACAAACTGTTGTTGACTTAGAACCGGCCGGGGAGGCCGCGCTCATAAAATACGGGCGGCGTTCAGCAGTCTATGATATGCTGCAATGCATCGTTTCCTCACTGCTGCTCTGCGTATTGGCATTCGTCTTTATCGCCCGGGGCATCGGCGTTGAAAAAACCTCCATGCTGCCCACCCTTGAGGACGGCGACAGGATTTTTGTATCAAATCTTTTCTACACTCCCTCGAATGGAGACATAATAGTATTTCGCAAGGACTCCTACCGCCGCGAGCCGCTGGTAAAGCGCATAATCGCCACGGAAGGACAGGTAGTCGACATTGATTTCGAAAACGGTATAGTTACCGTGGACGGAGAGGCGCTTGCCGAGGATTACATTGCTGAGTTAACGCACGAGCGCTTTAATTTCACAGGGCCGCTTACCGTGCCGGAGGGTCAGCTTTTCGTGATGGGAGACAATCGAAACAGGTCGCTCGACAGCCGCGACGCCGATATCGGCTTCGTTGACGAGCGCTATATCATCGGGAAAGTATATTTTATCGTTATGCCATTCTCGAATATGAAGAAAGTTGGATGAAATGCAGGAGGCAATGAACATTCAGTGGTTCCCCGGACATATGACGAAGGCCCGGAGAATGATTGAGGAAAATGTCAAGCTTATCGACGCCGTATGTGAAATAGTGGATGCGCGGATTCCGGATTCGAGCCGAAACCCCGACGTCGAGGAATTAACGCGCGGAAAGCCGAGGCTCATCGTTCTGAACAGAACCGACCTCGCCGACCCCGCCGTAACCGACCGTTGGATCGCCTATTATAAGGAACAGGGCCAGTACTCGATAAAGACCAATGCGCGCGACGGACAGGGAATTTCCGGGCTTCCGGCGGCTATACGGTCCTTGCTGCGCGACAAGATCGCGGAGAACGCGGCAAAGGGCCAGAGCGGAAGACCGGTGCGGGCCATGGTGCTCGGGGTTCCGAACGCGGGAAAATCGACCTTTATAAACAAGGTTTCGAAGAAAAAGGCCGCGAAAGCCTCGGACAAGCCGGGCGTGACACGCGGAAAGCAGTGGATAACGGTCGACAACACTCTGGAACTGCTCGACACGCCGGGTATCCTCTGGCCAAAAATAGACAGGCCGGAAACAGGGGAGGCCCTCGCTTTCACGGGTGCGGTGCGTGACGAGATAATTGACGTCGAGTGGCTCGCCGCAAGGCTTATGCTTCGTCTGCGCGAGCTCTATCCCGAGGCGCTGACCGCGAGATATAAGTTTGAAATTGACCCCGAGGCCACGGGCGGTGACATGCTGGAGGCGGCGGCAAGACGCCGCGGATTTCTCATCTCCGGTGGAGAATTGGACACGCTTCGCATGTCAAATGTCCTTTTGGACGAATTTCGCGGCGGAGTTCTGGGCCGCATGAGCCTCGAGCACCCATGACTGATATATACTCCATCCAGAATGAAATATACGCCGAGGGCTTCGACCTGCTCTGCGGGGTGGACGAGGCGGGGCGCGGGCCTCTTGCGGGGCCTGTTTGCGCGGCGGCGGTGATATTGCCGCGCGGATTTGTGATTCCCGGCCTCGGCGATTCGAAAGCCATAACTGAAAAACGCCGCGAGACGCTCTATGACGATATTATCGCGGCTGCTATTTCTTATGGAATAGCCCTCGCCTCCGTCTCTGAAATTGAGGAGATGAATATTCTGAACGCGACCTTTCTCGCGATGAACCGGGCCATTGGGGCTCTGGAGCCGGCTCCGGAACTCGCGCTGATTGACGGAAACCAATCACGCGGAATCGAATTTCCGTGCCGGACGTTTGTGAAGGGCGACGCGAATTGCGCGCTCATCGCCGCGGCGTCCATACTCGCGAAGGTAACGAGAGACAGGCATATGCGCGCTCTGGCGGAGGAATATCCCGAATACGGCTTCGAAAAGCATAAGGGATACGGAACTGCCGCGCACTGCGAGGCCATCTTGACGCATGGCGCGACACCGGCGCACCGCGCGTCGTTCCTGAAAAAGCTCTACGCCGGGAGGACTGACCGTGGATAGAAAGCTTCTCGGAGGCTGGGGCGAGGAACGCGCGGCGGATTTTCTCAGGAAAAAGGGATANANGCTNNTCGGAATGAACTACAAGGTGCGTTTCGGCGAGATAGACATAATCGCGGAGTCTCGCGAATTCCTGGTTTTCGCCGAGGTGAAGCTCCGTAAAAACGATAGATTCGCGCAGGCGCGCGAGTTTGTGACAGCATCAAAGCAGGCAAAAATAAAGGCTGCCGCATCGATGTGGCTTGGGGCTAACGAGACAGCCCTCCAGCCACGCTTTGACGTGATTGAGATATACGCACCGGAGGGTATCGGCGGAAAATATACGATAAATCATATTGAAAATGCGTTTGAATAGGTGAGGATAATGAAGTATAACAGCACGAGAAATTCGCAAATGAAAATATCCGCCGCGGAGGCGATAGCACAGGGGCTAGCGTCCGACGGAGGGCTCTTTATGCCCGAGACTATTCCGTCGCTCACGGCTGTGGATATCGCTTCCCTCGAAAAACTGGACTATCAGGGCCGCGCTTTGGCAATAATGAAATTATTCCTCCCCGATTTTTCGAGAGACGAGCTTTCGGATTATGTAAACCTGTCCTATTCCTCAAACTTCGCCGACCGCCGCATTGCGCCGATAAAGGTCTTGGACGACGAGACGGCGTTTCTCGAGCTTTGGCACGGACCGACCTGCGCCTTTAAGGACATGGCGCTGCAAATTCTGCCGCATTTGCTCACGGCGTCGATGCGGAAAACAGGGGAGCTGCGGAATCTCTGCATCCTCGTCGCCACCTCGGGCGATACGGGAAAGGCCGCGCTGGAGGGATTCAAGGACGTTCCGGGTACGAAAATTCTCGTGTTTTATCCGCGGGACGGCGTCAGCGAGGTGCAGAAGCTGCAAATGACCACTCAGGAGGGCGGAAACGTATCCGTCTGCGCCGTGGCCGGAAACTTCGATGACACGCAGACCGGGGTCAAGATGATATTCGGCGACTCGAAATTCGCGGAGAGGGCGTCTGGGCAGGGATATATCCTCTCGTCCGCGAACTCGATAAATTGGGGACGCCTCCTGCCGCAGATCGTCTATTACTTCTCGGCTTATTGTGATTATGTAAACCTTGGCAAAATAAGGGCCGGAGATAAAATCAATTTCTGCGTGCCCACGGGAAACTTCGGAAACATACTCGCGGGCTGGTATGCCCGCGCGATGGGGCTCCCTATAAATAAGCTGATTTGCGCCTCGAACCGCAACAATATTCTAACCGATTTTATAAGCACGGGCGTCTACGACCGCCGCCGCGAATTCTACGCCACGGCTTCGCCATCGATGGATATCCTCATCTCAAGCAACTTGGAGCGCTTGCTGTATGCGCTCTCGGGCGATTCTGCACTCGTTGCCGACTACATGAAGTCTCTGTCCGAATCGGGAGTTTATGAGATCGACGCCGCGCTGCGCGGCAGGATATCGGAGTGTTTTGCAGGCGGTTGCTGCGACGACGATGAGACGAAAAAAGAAATTGAGAGAGTTTTCGGCGAATATGGCTATTTGATAGACACCCACACGGCCGTGGCATCCAAGGTACTCGGAGATTACCGCGCGGCGATGGGGGACACCTCCCCGACGATTGTCGTCTCAACGGCCAGCCCGTATAAATTCACGGAGAGTGTTCTTGAGGCGCTCGGCGGCTCTGCGGACGGGAGAGGGCCCGAGCTCATCGCGCGGCTCGAGGGAAAGAGCGGAACAACCTCGCCCGAACCTCTGCGGTTCCTCGACAGAAGAGCCGTCCGTTTTTTCGGATGCGCCGAAAAAACGGAGCTTAGCGGCGTGGTAGAGGCGTTCTTAAAATAATTATGTAAACCAGGCAAGCCCGGTTCAGGCTTCTAAAAAAGCCCTAGGCCCTCGTCCTTTTCCGAGAAAAGTTTTTTTCCCGAATTAAAGCCCGGCAAAGCGGGTTTCATTCGGAAAAGGAGGAGCAAGTGCGCCAGGCGCAGCCCTCCGCAACGCGGGAAGCGGAGTGTTGCGCACTTGACGACGACGCGAGCCCGGTTCAGCGTTTACCGCGTCAGGATTTCGGTGAAAAGGTCGAGCAAAAGGTTTCCGCTTGGCGAACGGCATTTTCCGACTTGACGGAAATGTGGTTGGCGCGGCACATTCCCTCTTTCTGATATGCGCAGTGTCCGGCGGCGCAGGTGACGCCATGCAGGTGGTCGTTGTGATTCTTCATACTGTTCATGTTTTTGACCTCCGTTTATTTTTTGCTTTCGTTTATATTATTTGCGTTCGTTATCCGATAATTACGATAAAATTCTGGAAAGGAACTAGAGAACCATGGCGTTATATGCCATAGGCGATCCGCATTTGTCGCTTGGGGCCGACAAGCCGATGGACGTCTTCGGGGGGAGATGGGAAAATTATGTCGAGAAGCTCGAATGTGGTTTTTCCGCGCTCGGCGATGATGACATCTGCGTCCTCTGCGGTGATATAAGCTGGGGCATGGATATCAACGCGGCGTCCGAGGATTTCCGCTTTATCTCAAAGCTCCCTTCAAAAAAGATAATTTTGAAAGGAAACCACGATTATTGGTGGACGACAGCGTCAAAAATGAAAAACCATCTCGCCCTCCTCGGCATCGGCAACATAGAAGTGATGCACAACAACTGCTTTTTCTACGGCGAAACGGCGATATGCGGGACGAGAGGCTGGTTTTTTGAGGAAGAGACAGGCTCGGAGCACGACAAGAAAATAATGCGCCGTGAGCTGGGGAGGCTGGAAACGTCATTAAAGATGGCGGGAGAGAGCGAAAAGCTGGTTTTTCTCCACTATCCGCCGCTTTACAGAGACTATGTATGTCACGATATTCTCGAGATACTGCGTACATATGGTGTGAAAAAATGCTTTTATGGACATATTCACGGGATTGGTAGGCGGCATGCCTTTGAGGGCTTGCACGATGGAATTGACTATCGGCTGGTCTCCGCTGATCACCTGAACTTTAAACCGCTGAGGATTTTAGAATAATGTTTGCAATTTAACGCATTTTCTGTTATAGTATCAGATGTGTGTTTTTTGGGATAAGACCCAAGTTGAATGTAGAAGGAGTTATCACCGATGATATTTAAAGGCGTTGAAAAGAAAGAGAAAAACGAGATTAATTTAAAGGTTGAAATTGAAGCCGCGGAATTTGAGGCAGCGCTTCAAAAGGCCTATACAAAGAACAAGGGCAGCCTTACAGTACCGGGCTTCCGAAAAGGCAAGGCTCCGCGCCTCGTTATCGAAGGCATGTACGGCAAGAATTTCTTCTACGAAGACGCCGTAAACGACCTTTCGCTGCCCGCATTTGATTTTGCCGTAGCGCAGGAAGGCCTGAAAACCGTGGGAAAACCGAGCTGCTCGGATGTTGACATCTCGGACGAGAAGGTAGTTACCCTGACCTTCGAAACAGCTTTGTACCCCGAGGCCACCCTCGGACAGTACAAGGGCCTCGAAGCTCCGCTGGAGAAGCCGGAAATCGACGAAGGCTTTTTGGCGAATGAGCTCGAGAGGCTCCAGCTTCGCAATTCCCGCCTCATAACCGTCGAGCGCGCCGCCGCAATGGGCGATATTGTCACCATCGACTACCTCGGAACGATTGATGGAGTTCCTTTCGAGGGCGGAAAAGCCGAGGGCTTCAACCTTGAACTCGGCTCGGGCCAGTTTGTGCCGGGCTTTGAGGATCAGGTCGTCGGAATGAAGGTCGACGAGGAGCGCGACCTTGATGTCACTTTCCCCGAGCAATATCACGAGGAGCTTGCGGGCAAGGCCGCCGTTTTCCATGTTAAGGTGTCCGAGGTCAAGGAACGCGAAATGCCCGAGCTGGACGACGAGTTCGCAAAGGACGTTTCCGATTTCGACACGCTTGACGAATATAAAAAGAGCATTCTCGACGCGGAGCAGACGCGCCTCGACGCGACCGCCAAGCAGGCTTTCCAGGACGCTCTGCTCGTGAAAGCCATTGAAAATATGACAGTTGAAATTCCGGACGTTATGATCGACGAGCGTCAGGAAGAGATAGTTCAGGATTATGCGCGCAATCTCGCGATGCAGGGCCTGCAGTTTGACCAGTATCTCGGCATGATGGGCATGGATTACCAGGCGTTCTATGATACCGCCCGTCCGTCCGCCATGCGTCAGGTCCAAACCCAGATACTCCTTGCCAAGGTCGCTGAGGTTGAGGGCATAACGATTTCAGACGAAGCCGTCGAAGAAGAATACAATAAGATGGCGGAGATGTACAATGTCGATCTGGAAACCGTCAAAAAGGCGGTTGACGAAGCCGGGCTTCGCTCCGATCAGATTATGAAACTCGCGGCCGAGGTGGTTTACGCCGACGGAATTGCCACCGAGCCTGTCGCGAAAGAGGAAGCCGAAACCGAAGAGCAGAAGGAAGAGACCTCTGCTGAGTAATTTTAATAATCCGTCGGGTATTTTGTTTTAAGGAGTGATATTAATGAGTTTAGTTCCATATGTTGTTGAGCAGACGTCGCGCGGAGAACGGTCATACGATATTTTTTCGAGACTTCTCAATGACCGCATTATAATGCTGTCGGAGGAGGTCAATGACACAACGGCATCACTTGTGATAGCGCAGCTCCTCTTCCTTGAGGCGCAGGACCCCGACAAAGACATCCAGCTCTATATAAACAGCCCGGGAGGAAGCGTGAGCTCCGGACTTGCCATCTATGACACCATGCAGTATATCAAGGCCGATGTCTCGACGATATGCGTGGGAATGGCGGCGTCCATGGGCGCGTTCCTGCTGGCGGCCGGCGCAAAAGGCAAGAGACTTGCCCTGCCGAATGCCGAAATCATGATCCATCAGCCCTCCGGCGGCTCGAGAGGTCAGGCAACCGATATTCAGATTCAGGCCGAGCACATTCTGAAAACCAAGCGCAAGCTGAACGAGATACTGGCGGAGAGAACCGGACAGCCGTTTGAGAAAGTTTCGGCAGACTGCGAACGCGACTATTTTATGAGCGCCGAAGAGGCCAAAGAATACGGCATTGTTGACAAGGTTATTTTGAGCCGCTAACGCCTCATTGCCGCTCAAGGAGCATAATATGCCAAAAAATGATGACAAAGCAAATGTGAAATGCAGCTTTTGCGGAAAGCGGCAGTCTCAGGTGGGCCGCATGATTGCGGGAAACGGTTCCTATATCTGCGACGAGTGCGTTAGGCTCTGTGTCAGCATAATCGACGAGGGATACACCCCCCGTGACGACAGACACCCGTATGCAACCCTTGGCCTCTCGCTTGAAAATCTGCCTAAGCCGCATGAAATAAAAGCTGTACTTGACGAATATATAGTCGGCCAGAACAGAGCGAAGATAACGCTTTCGGTCGCTGTATATAATCACTACAAAAGAATCCTATACGAAGGAAATGACGACGTCGAGCTCCAAAAGAGCAACATCCTCATGATAGGCCCGACAGGTTCCGGCAAGACCTTTTTTGCACAGACTCTGGCACGCATCCTCAATGTGCCGTTCGCGATAGCCGACGCCACCACCCTTACGGAGGCCGGATATGTCGGCGAGGACGTTGAAAATATCCTCCTGCGCCTTTTGCAGGCGGCGGATTTTGACGTTGCGCGCGCGGAGCGCGGCATCATCTATATCGATGAGCTCGACAAGATCTCCCGCAAGAGCGAAAACACGTCTATCACACGCGACGTATCCGGCGAGGGAGTTCAGCAGGCTCTTCTGAAGATGCTTGAGGGGACGATTGCCAATGTCCCGCCTCAGGGCGGACGCAAGCACCCGCATCAGGAGTTCATAAGCATCGATACCTCGAATATCCTCTTCATCTGCGGAGGAGCTTTCGACGGCATTGAAAAAATTATTGAAAGTCGCGTAGACAAGCGCGGCATCGGCTTTGGGGCGGACATCAGAAGAGCCTCCGAGCGCGATTCCGACGACATCCTCTTGAAGGTGCAGTCGCACGATCTTCTGAAATTCGGAATAATCCCCGAGCTTATAGGACGCCTTCCTGTTTTGACGCCTCTGAACTCGCTGAAACGCGAGGATCTCATAAAAATTCTTACAGAGCCGAAAAACGCGCTGACGCGCCAGTACATGGCTCTCATGAAGTATGATGACGTTGAACTGGAATTCCGAAAAGACGCGCTCGGCGCCATAGCCGACAAGGCTTTTGAAATGAAGCTAGGAGCTCGCGGACTCCGTACTGTTATGGAGGGCATCATGACGGATATCATGTATGCCGTTCCGGAGGACGACACCATTGAGCGTGTTGTCATCACCAAAAAAACGGTCGGAGGACAGTCTCCAATTGTTTTCCACAGCGAAGAGAAAGAGAAGAAAAGTGTCTCTTAAATGATGAAAATGATAAATCTGTGGCCGTGCGGATTAGCCGCGCGGCCACACAAGTAAGACCCGAGGGTCGGGAGGCAATATTGGAAGAAGTAATAAAAATTGATAAATCTGAAGTCATGCCGCTGCTGCCGCTGCGCGGGATATCCATTTTCCCCGGTATGCTTTTGAATTTCGACGTGGAGAGAAGCATATCGGTGACCGCACTGAATACAGCGCTCGGCTCCGACCAGCTCATATTCCTCGTCGCGCAGAAGGATGCCGCAAAGGAAATGCCGGCGGAGGACGACTTATACCGCATCGGGACGATATGCCGGGTAAAGCAGCTTTTGCGCGTGCCGGGCGGCCCGATGGTTCGTGTCATGGTCGAGGGAATCAGAAGAGCAAAGCTGATTAATCTGACCTCTGAATCACCATGCTTTTTCGCGAAAATCGAGAGCATATTTGACGAGCCCTGCGAGACCTTGGGCGTGCGTACGGAGGCTCTTTTGCGCAGATGCTACGGACTTTTTGACGAATATATCAGTTTGTCGGGAACGGCGTCGCCCGAGACGCTTGCCAGCATAGTATCCCGCGACGACCCCGGATACGTCTCGGACTTTGTTGCGCAGAACGTATACCTCCGCCACTCGCAGAAGCAGATACTTCTCGCGGAGACTAATCCCGTCAGGCGGCTTGAGCTCGTGAACCGCTTTTTGAAGCGCGAAATAGACATACTCAGCATCGAGCAGGGACTCCAGGAGCGCGCGCACGAACAGCTCTCCAGGAATCACCGCACTTATTTCCTGCGCGAGCAGATGAAGCTCATCCAGGCGGAGCTCGGCGAGGGCGACGAGCAGAACGAGCTCGAAGAATACCGCGAGAAAATTGTGGATATGGAGTTCGAGGCTGAGGTCGAGGAAAAGCTCCTGAAAGAGGTTACCCGTCTGAGCAAGCAGCATCACAGCTCCTCGGAAGCGGCCGTAATCCGCAATTATCTTGATATTGTACTTGAGCTTCCGTGGAAAAAAACAACGAGGGAAACTCTGGACATAGCAAAGGCCAAAAAGATTCTTGACGACGACCATTTCGGACTCGAAAAGGTCAAGGAGAGAGTGATTGAGTTTTTGGCTGTGCGTCAGCTCGCCCCCGGAATGAAGGGCGGCGTGCTCTGCCTTGTCGGCCCTCCGGGCGTCGGAAAGACCTCGGTTGCCATATCGATCGCGCGCGCGACCAACAGAAAGCTGGCGCGCCTGAGCCTCGGCGGAGTCCACGATGAATCCGAAATCAGAGGCCACAGAAAGACATATGTCGGCGCAATGCCGGGGCGCATAATCAACGGCATGTCGCAGGCGAAGAGTAAGAACCCCGTCCTGCTCCTGGACGAGATCGACAAGCTCGGAAGCGACTTCCGCGGAGACCCCTCGGCAGCACTGCTCGAGGCGCTCGACGGCGAACAGAATTACGCTTTCCGCGACCATTTCCTTGAGCTTCCGTATGATCTGTCGGACGTGTTTTTCATCACGACCGCGAACACGACGGACACCATTCCGCGCCCGCTTCTCGACCGCATGGAGGTAATCCCGATAGGGAGCTACACGGACGAGGAAAAGCTTCAAATCGCAAAGCGGCACCTTCTGCCGAAGCAGCGCAAAAAGCATGGCCTTAAGGCCGTGCAGTTAAAGCTTTCGGACGACGCGATACGCGAGATCATCGCTCTCTATACCCGTGAATCAGGCGTGCGTATACTGGAGCGTGAGATTGCGGCCGTTTGCCGCAAGACAGCGGTTCTGATTGCGGAAGAAAAATGCAAATCTCAGAACATAAAATCGGGAATGCTGGAGGCCATGCTCGGCGCTCCGCGTTATAAGCCTGATATCGCGCGCTCCGCCGACGAGGTGGGTCTTGTGCGCGGCCTCGCCTGGACTTCCGTGGGTGGTGAAACGCTTGATGTCGAGGTCGGTATCGTCCCGGGCAGCGGCAAGCTCGAGCTCACGGGAAATCTCGGAAACGTTATGAAGGAATCGGCCCACGCGGCGATAACGTATATCAGAAGCCGTTCCGATGTTCTCGGCATTGATTCGGATTTCTATAAGAATAAAGATATCCACATACATTTCCCGGAGGGCGCGGTGCCGAAGGACGGCCCCTCGGCCGGAATGGCGATTTGCGTCGCCGTGATTTCCGCACTCACCAACACCCCCGCGCGGCGCGATGTCGCGATGACGGGTGAGATAACCCTGCGAGGCAGGATACTGCCCATCGGCGGACTCAGGGAAAAGACGATGGCGGCCCTGCGCGCTGAGGCGCACACCGTAATCATTCCCTCCGACAACGAAAAGGATATTGAGGAGATTGACCAGACCGTCCGCGGCGCTTTGAACTTCGTGCTGGCGGATCATGTGGACAACATCCTTGATATCGCTCTGGCGAGGACGCCGACGGCGGCGACGGACGATAAGGCCAATAGCAGGAAGCGCGCGGAAATAGTCATTCAGGATTCTGCCGAGCATTCCGCGCCCGTCAACATGTGCCAATGAGCCTGAATATACAGAACACCGAATTTATAAAGTCGGCGGCAGACAGCGCGGGCTTCATACGCGATGGACTGCCATGCGCAGTCTTTGCCGGACGCTCGAATGTCGGTAAATCATCGGTTATAAACCGGCTGCTGAACCGGAAGAATTTTGCCCGCGCCAGCTCCTCGCCGGGAAAAACCGCGCATGTCAACTATTTTCTTATCGACAGGCAAATATACCTCGCCGATCTGCCCGGATACGGCTATGCGAAGGTTTCCAAGTCGGAGCGTGACCGCTGGGGTAAGCTCATGGAACGCTTCTTCGCCTTGCCTGAGCTCATAACTTTCGGGGTCCTGATTGTCGACGCGCGTCATAAGCCGACAGCGGACGATATCACGATGGCAAGCTGGTTCTCAGGCGTGGACCGCCCGTTCGTGGTGGTCGCCAACAAATGGGACAAGCTGAAAAAAAGCGAGTATGTCCCAAATGTTACGCTTATAAGAGAAACGCTAAACCTTCCCGCAACGGTTCCGATCATTCCGTTTTCCGCGGAAAAGGGCGAGGGGAAAGAAACACTTTTAAAGCACATTTTGCAAAATACCGTTGAACGTGGAGCATAATAAATAGACAGCGCCCCAAAAGTCAGACAGTATACAATATACTGAAAAACGAATGGGGCGCTGTTTATGCGATAGGGGAGCCGGCCTTGCAGGCCTGCGGTTTTACGGAGGTATACAATTGCTCGAACAGGAAGTCAGATATATAAAGGGCATCGGCGAAAAACGCGCCGCAACCCTCCAAAAACTGAACATAAATACCCTTGGCGACCTCATATCATACTTCCCGCGCAACTATGAGGACAGGGGATTTGTCAACACCATCAGGGCGAGCGCCGAAAACGAGGTCACGCAGATATGCGCGACAATCGTCTCGGAGCCGAGGCTTCAACGCGCCCCGGGGAGACCTCCGTTTGTCCGTTTGCGAGCGATGGATGACTCCGGAACGGTTGACATAACATTCTTTAATATGTCTTATGTAAAGAATCAACTACACAATGGCGAGACTTATATTTTTCGCGGACGAATAAACTCTTTCGGCTCATCGAAGCAGATGGTGAACCCCTATTTCGAAACGCCCGGCGCGAATATCTTGGTCGGCAAAATAGTTCCCATCTACCGCTTGACCGAGGGGATATCGCACAAATTCATGATACAGTGCATCGAAGCGGCGCTCGTAAAAATCGATGCTGACATGCAGATACCGGACATCGTGCCCCGAAGCGTGGCGGAGGCCGAAAACCTCTCTCAGGCGCGGTTTTCATATGAAAACATCCACTTTCCGTCGAGCTTTGAGAAGCTTGAGCTCGCCCGAAACCGGCTTGTTTTCGAGGAGCTTTTCGTGCTCGCCTGCGCTCTCGGACATCTCAGGCGGCGCCGCCGAATAGATAAGGGCATTGTTTTGGGGAGCTGCGACATTGAAGAATTTTATTCTTCCCTGCCGTTTGCACCGACAGGCGCTCAGCGGAGGTCTGTTGACGAAGCATTGGCGGATATGCGCTCCGGCGCATCGATGAACCGGCTGCTCCAGGGGGATGTCGGCTCGGGAAAGACGCTCGTTGCGGCGGCACTCATCTGGTGTGTTTGGAAATCCGGCTATCAGTCCGCTTTCATGGCTCCGACGGATATTCTCGCACGCCAGCATTACAACACGCTCACCGGATTTTTGGAGCCGTTTGGAATGCGCGTGGCGTTGTTGACAGGTTCGATGACCGCGAAGCAGAGGCGTGAAACCCAGGCGCATATATCTCTCGGAGAGGTTGATGTCATCGTCGGAACTCACGCGCTGATCTCCGAAAATGTTGAATTCCGCTCGCTCGCTCTCGCAATCGCGGACGAACAGCACCGCTTCGGTGTCCGGCAGCGGGCCGCCCTCGGCGACAAGGCCGAGAATACGCATGTGCTCGTCATGTCCGCGACTCCGATACCCCGCACCCTCGCCTTTATAATATACGGCGACCTCGATGTCTCACTGCTGGATGAGCTACCGCCCGGAAGGCAGCCGGTCGATACCTTTGCTGTTGACGAGCGGTACAGGGAGCGCATATATAAATTCATCGAAAAACTCATCGGAGAAGGGCGTCAGGCTTTTGTTGTGTGCCCCATGATAGAGGAGAGCGACGAACTGCCGCCCGATATGAAATCCGCGGAGGCCTACGCGAAACAGCTCAATGAAGAGATTTTTCCGAATCTGCGCGTCGGCTGCATACATGGAAAAATGAAGCAGGCGCGGCGGGATGCCGTCATGGGAGAGTTCGTTGCGGGGGAAATCGATATACTCGTTTCGACCACCGTAATCGAGGTGGGCGTCGATGTGCCGAATGCCGCGCTGATGCTCATTGAAAACGCCGAGCGATTCGGCCTTAGCCAGCTGCACCAGCTTCGCGGCAGGGTCGGGCGCGGCGGACACAAGTCATATTGCGTGCTCATGAGCTCGCACCAGGGCGAGGATTCTCAGGCGAGGATGCAGACAATGTGCAAGACCTCGGACGGCTTCAAAATCGCCGAGGAGGACTTGAAGCTGCGCGGCCCCGGAGACTTTTTCGGCTCGAGACAGCACGGCCTGCCGCGCCTACTGGTGGCCGACCTGCTCGGCGACATGCCGATGCTGCGCCGCACTCAGGATGCGGCGCAG
>JGI994J12354_10001219_pt1 | contig 26118 bp, 23 predicted proteins | sample IntmicLarv3ML3BL_FD_12354 | JGI IMG/M metagenome (IMG submission 12354)
GCGNTCTTTTTCTCGTTTCCTCTTCAAGCCCTATTGGGTGAAAAAATCTTGATTTTTTTGCCCATTAGGGCTTGACTTTTTACCGGACGACTAATACCATCCCTCCACCACTCACACCATCACCCCTTAACACTATTACCCATCCCAATCTAAAACTATAACTTCATTACTTTACTTTTAATTTAGTATCAAGTAGAAAGCGAGGGGTCTCGGGTGCTTTGTCAGCCGAGACCCCTCGCTTTTTACGTCCTTGGGTGATGGGAAATGCTTGTTGTTATTATGTTTTTTGGTTTGGGGATGGGTTTAGTTGTGTCTTTCTCTTTTGTCTGCTGTGGGTGGTATGGGGTGGTAAACAACTTTTTCACCTCTAAATCAAACAGCCAACGCAGAAGCAATACAATCCGTGTTGGCTGTTTTCTATGAACTTATTACTTTTTGAACAACGACTTTATAGCATTGCAAAAGGATTGAAACAATTGCAGTAACCATTCCCAAAAAGAGGGCTTCGGAGTTGGTGTCACAACGACTGGATTATCTTCTGATTTGGAAGATATTAAAATCTGATTATTCTCAGCGACAACAGATTTTACATTTTCTTCATCATCTGCATAATAAGTTATTGTTGCATCCTTTAAGCGTGCACCACTCAGCTTGATACCTTCGTTTGTTCCGGTGAATGAAATATTATCGGCATCTTCGAACTCAACAGCTAAAATATCCGCAACAATATTATCTGAAATGATGTGAACTTTTCCCGTTAGCGATGTCCCATTTATTTTCATTTCACCGTTTTCCAGAATTTCTATACTTGAACAGTTTTCTATGTTCTCAATCGAATAAAGCCCCTCATCACCAAAATTAGCACCAAAATTAACGATTCCGCTCATATCATCAACAACAAACTTATCACTATGAGCTACATCAACGTACATGGTAACTTCTGTATCATTTACTACAAATCTGGAGGCTTTAACGTCCATGTCTCCAGAAATGTCCCCATCAGTATATATCAGCTTTTTTCCTTCACCATTTTTAATTGTTATGTTATGATTTGCTGAAAAAGAAAGTGTCACATATTTTTCAGACAAAGTTGTTGCGAATAGGCTAGTCTGCTTAAAATTTCTATCATGATTGTTTAGATTAAATTTATTAAAATCATCTAATTCTGTAGAGTCTATTGCCCACATGCTGTATTCAAAGGAGCCTTTAGAGGCAACTTCAAATGAAGAAAAATCTTCATCAATCCACAAATATGTGTAGTCCAATATCTTGTTCGGATCTACAAGGGTAACCCAATGCCCACCGTCTCCTTTCGAATAATCACTACCTACGACTGTATGACCATTAACTTTAAGTGTATTCTTTTCACGATAAAGGTAGCTTATCAAGAATGGTTCGCCCGTTTCATGTGCACGCTTAGCTAATTCCACAATTGCTATTAATTCATTTTTCCAATAGCCCTTGTTATACCAGTTGCTTGTAACACCTTGAAGTATATGATAATAATTTATTAACCCTCTAAATTCAGGATTTTTGGCAGGAATAAGCTTTTGTGCGTCTACATAAAAACCTACAGGCATAGGTTTGACATCTTTCATAATATGACTAAGACTTATCGTATCCCAATAGGTAAGAGCCATAGATGCGCTAATACCAAAGCAAGAACCGTTCCAAGTGCTTTTCGTTTCTTTTATAAGGTCGTTTTTTTTATTTTTATCTATGTCTAATGATTTTATCGTATCCATGTATGTTTTAGTAACATGATATATCGATTTTTCATCATCATTTATGAAGTGGCTATGGCTATTATAAAATCCATTATTGTCAATACCCATCTGCATTATTCCGATTTTAACAGGGATATTGTTTTCTAGCGCATATGAGTGTACAAAAGAACTTTTGCCACAAGTTATAACAGCATTATCCGAATATAAAAATGCATCTTTTCCGATTGTGTTTACAGTTGCGGGTATTGTTATGTTTTCAAGCTTAGAACAATACGAAAAAGCTTCATCTCTTATCGCCACTAAACTATTTGGCAATATAACGGACTCAACATTATTACAAAAAGCAAATGCACGATTCGAAATGACTTCAACACTTTTAGGGAATCGAATTTCAAACAAAGAACTGTATCCAAATGCTTCATTATTTATAATTTCTACCCCTTCTGGTATCTCGTAAATTTCATCTGTTTTTCCACCAGGATAGCAGTATAACACAGATTTCGACTCGTTAAATAAAACACCGTCCTCTGTAGAAAAATTCTTGTTTTGGACATCAACTAATATAGTCTCTAAATACCGATTGGCAAAAAAAGCCTCATCACTTATATGTGTAACATTTGCCGGAAGTATATATAATGTTTGAGTTTTTCCACTCGGACGCTGAAGAATGGTATTTCCCGCTTTGTTAAACAGCACGCCAGATATCGATGAATAATATTCATTGTCCTTGCTTACTTCTATGCTTTTCAATTGTGAACATATCCGAAACGCCTCATACGCAATGCTATTTACTTTGGACGGGATCGAAATATTTTCTAAACTGGAACAAGCGTAAAATGCACCATATCCGATTTTTTTCAAATCGCTACTTAATGAAATGCCATTTAATTTTTCGCATACTGCAAATGAATATTTGCCAATCTCTAAAATGCTATCGGGCATTTCCACGGTTTCAACATTTTTGCAATTATAAAATGCATAATTTCCTATTTTATCAATTCCATCATCAATAATAATAGTTTTGATATCATTGCTGAAAACTCTCCAGCCAGGAGATGTACCATCAAAATCAGGAATATTTCCAGTTCCTGAAACCCGTAATACCCCAGTTAATTCATTCAAATCCCAAGTTATATTATTACCAATGGAACCGCCGCGGCTTGCTAGCACTGTTATCGGTAATACCCCAAACAGCATCACACCAACCAATAAAATCGCCAAAATCCGTTGCCCCTTTTTCATTCCTACATCTCCTCATTTTTTCTTTTGAAGCTAGCGTTTTCTTTCAAAAGTTGGTACAATAAGAACAGCATAAAACAAAACCTGTTCGCTTGCTACTCCGTTCGTGAAGTAACTAACTTCACGAACAAAAGAAGACAAAGCCAGATAACATAAGGCTTTGTCTTCTTTTTTGACCAGAATCTTGACCATTAATAGAACGCGAACAGTTTTTCAATTCCTGCTTTTTTCAGCTCCAGAGAGCTATGTACGTATCGCTCCATTGTAAACTTTGTGGATGAGTGCCCGAGGATTTCGCTTAAAGTTTTCGGGTCAATGCCTTCTTCTAAGGCTCTGGTGGCAAAGGTGTGCCGTAGTACATGAAATTTCACATCTTCAATTTTAGATTCTTGCAAGTATTTTTTGAACCATTTTTCATATAGGCGTGGTTCTACAAATCGGCTGATTTCACCAGTTAAAACATACGCTTCGGGGTGGTATCTGATTTTATACTTTTTTAGTGTCTTTTTTAGAAATGAGGGCAAGGGAATATTGCGAATAGAATGCGAGCTTTTGGGTTTATCTATGGTGATAATGGTTTTTGTCTTGGCATTTTCTTCTACGTTGCTGATACGTTGCAAGGTCTTTCTAACGGTGATTATATTGGCTTCAAAGTCAACATTTTTCCATTTCAAAGCACACAGCTCACCAATGCGAATACCTGTGTAAAGACAAAGAAGCACGCCGAGCTTTTCAATGTCAAGATTTCTTTGTATGTAGCTTTGCAAGCGGGCTTGTTCTGATACCGTTAAAACACAGACTTCTTTTGAAGCGTTTTTCGGCAAGGTAAAATCAAAATCAAACGCCGTCAGATAACCTTTTTTGACGGCGTACTGCAAGATTTCCTTAAAAAGTGTAGCCATATCCCGAACCGTTTTCGCGGATAGTCCGCCTTTGCCGTCTAAGCGCCCGAAAAGAGATTTTTCTTTGATGAACGCATTCACCTGCGAAGTTGTTATGCTCCTCAATTTGACCCCTTGAAAGGGCGGTATGATATGCGTATGCACCGTGTTGCTGTATTTTGCGAATGACGGCGGTTTCAACGAAATTTTTACATCTTCAAGCCACTGGGTACATAGGGCTTCTACCGTCATCGCTTTTGGTGTTTTTTCACAGGACTGTTCTTTGCAGACTGCTTTCAGCTTTTCTTTTACTTTCTCATAGGACGAAGCATATACCGATTTGTAGCGGGCTTCACCGCCCTGTTTTCGACCACAAATATAACGAGCTTCCCAGCGTCCGTCTTTCCTCCTGTAGATGTTTTCCCCGCGTCTGGGCATATTAATAGTCCTCCAATCTTGACCAGAATCTTGACCAGAAATAGACGGTCAATATGCAAAATAGTACAGGAGAACAGCTAAGAAAATCCTGTTTTTTATATTTTTTCGGAATGCGTATTGACAAAATGGGTCGTTTCCGATAGAATTATAGCCAGAAAATAGCGTTTTTTGTGTTCGTGAAGTTAGTTACTTCACGAACAGCTATAGTGCAACTACTCTATATGTGGTTGTATTTTTTTGTCTACTATACTATATTCGAGTGCTTGAAATTCATTACTGAAAACGCAAAAAAGCCCCTGTCCTTATGGTTGTTTGAAACCGTAAAGGCAGGGGCGCTTATAGCTAGTCTTTGATTATCTTTTTTCGTTCTGTAAAAATATCCGTAAAGTTGCTTAGTCCGCATTTATCATCAAACCCGATGTTCAAATCATCACTAAACAGCTTTACATAGTGCTTCGACATGGCTAAATCAGCGTGACCCAAAAGCTCCATTAGCGCAAATTCTCTCCCGCCTTTTAAGATAAACAACTTCGCGGCAGTATGCCTTAATGCGTGAATTCCGGTTTTTTCCACGCCCCGGCTTTGATTGTATCGAACTAGCGCGGAGCGAAACCCCTCGTATTTAAATGGGTTTCCCCTGTAATCGCAAAACACATAATCATCCTGCGAACCTTTTCGAATAGACAGATATTCTTGTAATATTTGCCTCAAAAAGCTAGACATCGGCGTTTTATATGGCTTTTTCGATTTTACTCTACGCAAGGTTAGTTTGTTGTCGTGAAAATCAATATCTTTTATTTTCAGTCCCAGTACCGTGTCTGCACGGTTTGTGGTGTCTATGATATAGCATATCATAACCCAAGTGCGGTAGGTGACAAAGTTAAACTTGGCTTTTTTCATGCTTGGTTTTTTCAATATTTTTTCTAACTCTTCCAAAGTATAGGTTTCTTGTATCGGTGTACTGTACTTCGGAATTATAACTTGAAATGGTGCTAATAGCCCGGTATCCATGAACCCACGCAAAATAGTACGTAAATTTTTCACATAGGTAGCCCTCGTTACTTCGTTTGCTTTTGTCTTCTCCATCAAAAACAGCCTGTACTGGCTTAACAGCTCTGCGTTGATGTCTTCGAGGTTTATGTACGCCCCGCGATGACTTTCAAACTTTAAAAATGTTGTCCAACCTGTTTCGTACCCCTGTAAAGTTTTTGGTGCTAAATTCAGACTCCGTTTTTCTGAAATGAACTTTTCAAATAGTTGCTCCTTTGTGAATCCGCTCTTGCTAAAATTCGACCCGATTTTCATAAAAATCACCTCTCGCAAATACTTATTCGCAAGGCGTAGCAAAGATGATTTTGAACTTATGGTTATCGCTAAAAACTTATATTTAACCAGTTATTCAAAACAAGCCATCTTTGCACTTTTATGAGAGTATTTTGTCGAACAAACGCAAAAAAAGAAGACATACAAACTCTTGATAACCAAGCGTTGCATGTCTTCTTTTATCTAAAAATTTAATAGCCTTGGTGGGCCATCAGGGACTCGAACCCCGGACCAACCGGTTATGAGCCGGTTGCTCTAACCAACTGAGCTAATGGCCCATTCCGTGCGAGATTCATCATACCAAACCCGCCGGGATTTGTCAAGACTTTTCCGGCGCAAAACTGCGGTATTTCGGGAAAGTTTTGGAAGAAAAGCCGCCTCTTTTGCGGGAGGCGGCTTATGCTTGTGCCAATTACTCGGCGGTGTAGGGCATCAGGGCGACCTGACGGGCGCGCTTGATGGCTACAGTGAGTTCGCGCTGATGACCTGCGCAGGTTCCGGTCACGCGGCGGGGCAGGATTTTCGCGCGGTCTGAGGTGAACTTGTTCAGCCGTGCAATATCCTTATAATCGATTACATCAATGCGATCCACGCAGAAGGAGCAAACCTTCTTGCGTCCTTTTTTGAATTTCCGATCGCCGCGTTCCGGGCGGTCGCTTCTATCGTAAGCCACGAAATCATTTCCTTTCTCTACTACTTTTTGCGAAGCATCAGAACGGCAGGCCGTCCATATCCTCGTCCACGGCAATCTCCTCAAAATCCGCCTGGCTTGCGTTGGCATAAGCGGGGGCGGGCTGTGCGGGTCTGGCCGGAGCCATGTCGCCGCCGGACTCTGACTTAGAGCCGGTGAAGCTGACGTTATCCGCCACGATTTCAAATGCCGTGCGCTTGTTTCCGCTTTTGTCCTCATAATTGCGCGTCTGGATTCTGCCCTGAACGGCAATCATGGAGCCTTTTCTGAAGAAGCGGGTGACGAATTCGGCGGAACGCTCCCAGGCGACGACATCGATGAAGTCGGCCTGACGCTCTTCGCCGGGCTTGACATAGCCGCGGTCAACCGCCACGCGGAAGGATGTGACGTTTTTGCCGGACTGCGTGCTGCGCAGCTCCGGGTCGGCAACCAATCTGCCCATTATGACTGCACAATTCAGCATGGTTCAATCATCCTTTCCTCAACAGCATTAGTCCTCTTTGCGGATAATCAGGGAACGCAGTACGCCGTCCGTGATTTTCAGCACGCGGTCGAGCTCTGCGGGGAACTCCGGCGCAGCGCTGAAGTGGAACAGGGTGTAGAAGCCTTCCGGCTCGTCATTGATGAGGTACGCAAGTCTGCGCTTGCCCCATTCATCAATGCTTTCCAGAGTGCCGTTCTCTTCCACCAACGCCTTGAAGCGCTCCAGGAGCTCCGTGGTCTTCTCTTCTCCGCTTGCCACGGAGAAAACGAGCATGGCTTCGTAGTTGTTTGTTGCTGACATTCTTTGTTTGCACCTCCTTCTGGTCTATGGCCATGGTTTGCCCATGGCAAGGATTGCCGCAACGCAAATCGAGTGCGGCAAATACGAATTATAGCAGGATTGACAGGGGATGTCAACTGATTTTTTGCAAAAAGCGGGACATTTTTCGGGAAATTGAAGAAAAGCTTGACATAGACCCGCCATTTCTTTATAATGGAGTCTGCTCCGCAGGTTCTCATTTTTCAAAATGAGGGTTGCGGAGAATTGAAGTATGTGCGCATAAAACCGCAAAGGACGAAGCATATATAAAGAAATTACAAGGAATCTCGGTTCATGAAAGGGGACCCAAGCAAATGGATAAGCAGACCGTATTGACCCAGGACAGATACAAGGAGCTCAGCGAGGAGCTGGAAAATCTGCGCACCGTGGGGCGCGAGGACATCGCAGAAAAAATCAAGGAGGCGCGCTCCTTCGGCGATCTTTCCGAGAATGCAGAATACAACGAGGCCATGGACGAGCAGGCGAAGCTCGAATCCCGAATCTCCAAGCTCGAGGAGGATTTGCGCAACGTGCAGATTTTGGACGAGGATGCCATCAATACAGATGTTGTCAGCACCGGCTCGCGCGTGACGCTGAAGGATTTGGTGTACGATGAAACCGTGCAGTATAAAATCCTCGGCCGAGGCGACATCAATAACAACATCATCTCAGACCAATCGCCCATGGGTATGGCGCTGATTGGCAAAAAGGTCGGCGAGACGGTGTCCTTCCCTGCGCCGGGGAACAGCGGCAAGCTGCTGAGCTTTGAGGTGCTGGAAATTTCCAAATAAGGAGCAGTTTTTATGTCTGACGAAAACAATCGTGATTTGTTAGAGGAGCAGGACGAGCAGCTGGCACCCCAGGAGGTCAATCAGCTGCGCCAAATTCGGCTGGAAAAGCTGGAGGCGCTGCAGGAGGCGGGCAAGGATCCGTTTCAGATCACCTTGGCGGAGCATAGCATCTCCACCGAAGAGATTCTGGCGCGCTTTGAGGCGCTGGAGAACAGCGACGTTTCGCTTTGCGGGCGCATGATGTCCCGCCGCGATATGGGCAAGGCGAACTTCATGGATGTGCGCGACCGCCACGGCAAAATGCAGGTCTATGTGCGCATGGACGACGTGGGTGAGGACGTATTTGAGGACTTCAAGAAATGGGACATCGGCGATTTGGTGGAGGTCAAGGGCTTTGTGTTCCGCACCCGCCGGGGTGAGATTTCCGTGCACGCCAAGGGGCTGCGGCTGCTTTCCAAGTCGCTTTTGCCGTTGCCGGAGAAGTTCCACGGCCTGCGGGATACCGACACGCGCTACCGCCGCCGTTATCTGGATTTAATCATGAACCCCGAGGTGCGCGAAACCTTTGAAATCCGCAGCAAAATCATCCGTGAAATCCGCGGCTTTTTGGCGGGGCGTGATTTCTTGGAGGTGGAAACACCGGTGCTGGTTTCCAATGCGGGCGGGGCGCACGCGCGTCCGTTTTCCACCCACCACAACGCGCTGGATAGTGACTTGAACCTGCGCATTTCGCTGGAGCTCTACCTCAAGCGCTTGATTGTGGGCGGCTTTGAGCGCGTATATGAGCTGGGGCGCGTGTTCCGCAATGAGGGCGTGGATGTGCGCCATAACCCGGAGTTTACATTGCTGGAAATCTATCAGGCCTACACGGATTATGAGGGCATGATGGAGCTGACCGAGAGTATGATGCGCACGGTTGCGCAAAATGTGCTGGGCAAAACAACATTGGAATATGAAGGCGTTCCGTTGGATTTGGGGCAGCCCTTCCGCCGCCTTTCCATGACGCAGGCCGTCCTGCAGTATTCGGGCGTGGATTTCACGGGTCTGAATCTGGAGCAGGCGAAGGCGCTCGCGAAGGAGCATCATCTCACCGTGGAGAAGCATCACGGCCTAGGCGATATTCTGGGGCTCTTCTTTGACGAATACGCCGAGGCGCAGTTGGTGCAGCCGACCTTTATTACGGAATACCCCGTGGAGATTTCGCCGCTTGCCAAGCGTATGCCGAGCAAGCCGGATTATACCGAGCGCTTTGAGCTGTTTATCGCGGGGCGCGAGATGGCGAATGCGTTCTCGGAGCTGAACGACCCCATTGACCAGCGCGGGCGCTTTGAAGCGCAGGAGGCGCTGATTGCCGCAGGGGACGATGAGTCCAACCATGTGGACGAGGATTTTCTCATGGCGCTGGAGTACGGCATGCCGCCCACGGGGGGGATTGGCTTCGGCATTGACCGTATGGTCATGCTGCTGACGGACAGCCACTCCATTCGCGATGTGTTGCTTTTCCCGACGCTCAAGGAGCTATAAAGATGAAAGTATCCGTTGCGCTGGCGGCCTATGAGGGTGAAGCCTTTCTCGGCGCGCAAATCGAGTCCATTCTCGCGCAGCTGGAGCCGCAGGACGAGCTGGTCGTTTCGGACGACAAGCCCGGCGGTGAAACGCAGCGCATGGTGCAGGCCTTCTGCGCAAAAGATAACAGAGTAAAATACATCGAGGGGGCGGGTGCGGGCGTGTGTGCTAATGTGGCAAACGCGCTGACGCACTGCTCCGGCGATGTATTCTTTTTGAGCGATCAGGACGATGTCTGGCTGCCCGGCAAGCGGCAGGCGGTGCTGGATGCCATAGAAAACGGCGCACAGCTGGTGCTGCACAACGCGCTGCTGACGGATGTTGCCCTGAACCCCACCGGCGAAACCTTTTTTGGCCAAAATGGGCTGCGGCGCGGCGTGGTGCTGAATCTGCTGAAAAATTCCTACATCGGCTGCTGCATGGCGTTCACGCGCGCGCTGCGGGACGCGGCTCTGCCCTTCCCCAAGGGGTTGCCCATGCATGATTGGTGGCTGGGTCTGCTTGCGGAAAAAGACGGCAGAATCGCCGTTGTTCAGGATTCGTTGCTGCTCTACCGCCGCCACGGGCGCACCGTTACCGGGCAGGAAAAAGAAGCGTTTTGGCGGCGCTGTTGGTGGCGCGTGTTTTTGACTTGGCATTATTTCCGGCGTGCCACTTGCGCAATGCCGGGAAATCATGTATAATAAAGTTTGTGGAAAAAATGTCATAAGCCCGTAAAAGAGGGGGATTGGATGGAAGAAATCCGAGTTACCGGCTGTATTGTAACATACAACAATATTCACACTATAGAAGACACTGTTTCCTCTGTTTTGGCGCAAACAACAGGCCTAGCCTTTCAGTTATACATTGTGGACAATCATTCTGCCGACGGCACGGCGCAGTTTGTTCGGGAACGTTTTCCGGAAATCATCCTGCTGGAGCGGGAAGAAAATGCGGGCTTCGGTGCGGGGCACAATGTGTTGCTGCCGCTGCTGAAATCCGATTATCACGTTATCATCAACCCGGATGTGCTGCTGCGGGAAAATGCCGTCGGCGAAATTACGGCGTTTTTGCAGCAGAATGCGGACATCGGCATGGTGTCACCAAAAATATTGGATTTGCAGAGCGGCAAGGAACAGGTTTTGGGCAAGCGTGACCCCACACTGCCGTTTTTGCTCGCCAGCCGTCTGCGCAGCAGGCACAAGCCGCCGGGATGGCTCATGCGCAAATATGCCATGCGCGACAGGCCGCCGGACGAGGTGTATGACATAGAGAACGCAAGCGGCTGCTTTTTCGTCATCCGCACCGCGCTGTTTCAAAAAATCGGTGGATTTGACGAACACTTTTTCCTGTATTTTGAGGACAGCGATCTCACCCGCCGCGTGCGCGCGGAGCAGCGCGCGGTGTATTATCCGCAGGCGGCGGTTTATCATAAATGGAACCGCGGTTCCGCGCGGGAGCTGCCGCTGATGTGGATTCATCTGAAATCCATGCTGCATTACTTTAACAAATGGAGAAAGGATTAACGCCGTTATGGTAAAAAAGAATGTGAAGAACTTTTTCAAATACCGCTATTTGCTTCAGGAAATTGTGCGGAAAAACATCAAGCTGCAATACAGAAACTCGGTTTTGGGTGTGTTCTGGACCTTTTTGCAGCCCCTGCTGACCGTTTTGGTGCTGGCCGTTATTTTCGGCGCAATTTTCGGCAGAAACGAAGAGGAGGTCAAATGCTTTCCCATCTATCTGCTCTGCGGGCGGCTGATGTTTGAATTTTATACGCAGGCCACCAAGCGCGCTATGCGATCCATCCGCAGCAGCGCGGGCGTAATCAAGAAGGTCTATGTGCCCAAATACATCTACCCGCTGGGGAATGTGATTTCCAGCTTTGTGACTTTCCTGATTTCCCTGTCGGTGCTGGTGTTGTTTTTGGCGTATTACATCAATTTCACGGATAAGGACATCCACCTTTCGCATTATATTCTCTATTCTTTTGTGCCTATCATCAACCTGTTGCTGCTCAGCACAGGTGTCGGCATGATTCTGTGCGTGCTGGAGGTTTTCTTTAAGGATATTGAATACCTGTATGATGTTTTTTGTATGCTGTTGTTCTATATGACCCCGATGTTCTATACGGTGACCAGCGTTTTCGGCAGGGATCCCGCAAAAATGTCCACCACACAGCAGGCGTTTTTGTTCATTATCAAGGGGAATCCGCTGTACGGCATTGTCAGTTCTTTCCGTAACTGCGTGCTTCTGGCGCGGCCGATGCAGCCCATACATGTGTGGTATCCCTTCGTTTTTAGTCTGGTGATGCTGGGCATTGGGATGCTGATGTTTTATAAAAAGCAGGATAAGTTCATTCTGCATATCTAGGTAAATATTTGGGCGTTCCGGCCTGTGAAAATTGGAGTGAAACGATGAGCGATATTGCAATCCATGTGGATAATGTAAGTGTGCTGTTCAACCTCAACCGTGAAAAGGTGGACAACCTCAAGGAATATACCATCAAGCTTTTGACGCGCAAACTGCATTTTCATGAGTTTTGGGCGCTGAACGATGTTTCTTTTGAGGTAGAAAAGGGCGACCGTCTGGGCGTTTTGGGTCTCAACGGCGCGGGCAAAAGTACACTTTTGAAGGTGGTGGCAGGGGTCATCAAGCCCACCAAGGGCAGCTTAAAGACCGACGGTGTCATCGCGCCGATGCTGGAACTGGGCGCGGGCTTTGACATGAATTACACCGGGGAAGAGAATGTCTTTCTTTACGGCGCAACCATGGGATATTCCCGCAAATATATCACGGAAAAATATCAGGAAATCGTGGATTTTTCGGAATTGCATGACTTTATGAATGTGCCTGTGAAAAATTATTCATCGGGCATGCGCGCGCGCCTGGGCTTTGCCATTGCGTCCTCTGTGGAGCCGGAGATTCTGATTTTGGACGAGGTGCTGTCCGTGGGCGATGCCAAGTTCCGCGCGAAGAGCGAAAAAAGAATCATGGATATGTTTGACCGGGGCGTGACAGTGCTGTTCGTTTCCCACAACACCAGTCAGGTGCTGCGTCTTTGCAACAAGGCCATCATTCTGCAGAAGGGCAGTGTCATCGCTAGCGGCACAGCGGAGGAAGTCTGCGCGCAATACGACGAAATGACATCCAAAAAATAAAAGAGGGTGAGATGATGGTAATCGCGGCGGTTCTGGCCGGCGGCAGCGGCAGCCGAATGGGCAATGCGGATATTCCGAAGCAGTTTCTGCTCTTGGGCGGCAGGCCGATTCTGGCGCATACAGTGGAGAAGTTTTTGAGGCACCCTGAAATAGACTGCGTGCTGGTGCTTTGCCCAAAGGCTTGGCTTGCACAGACGCGGGAAATGCTCGCGCGCTTTTTGCCCGGGGCGGAACAGGCGGAGGTCATCGCGGGCGGAGAAACGCGCAACGGGACGCTGGAAAATGCTCTGCGGTATATGGAGGAAACCTATCCGCAGCAGGAGGACGCGGTCATCGTTACGCACGATGCAGTGCGTCCTTTTTTGACGCACCGCATCATCAGCGAAAATATTGCGGCGGCGCGCAAATACGGTGCCACGGACACTGTTGTGCCTGCCACGGACACCATTGTGTGCAGCGCAGACGGAGATTTTATCGATTCCATTCCGCCGCGCAATACCATGTATCAGGGGCAAACGCCGCAGGCCTTCCGTGCGGGCAAGCTGCGCAGATTGCTGGAAATTCTCACGGACGAGGAGCGCGCAAGCCTGACGGATGCCTGCATGATATTCAGCCTCAAGGGCGAACCGGTCTATCTTGTGCCGGGCAATGTGCACAACTTCAAAATCACCTATCCGCAGGATTTGGAAATCGCGCAGGTGCTGCTGCGGCAGGAAGAGAATGCAGACGGAGACGATTGACACAGGTGCAGCTGCGGCGCACCGCGAAATTTCCCTTGCGGAAAATGCGCCGGTGCGTTTGCTGTATTTTTCGGAAGGGAGCGGTCTTGCATGAAAAGACCATGCAGCTTGCTGTATCGAATCAGAGCAACTGAGGGCGTGAGCGAGTGGCACGACTAAAGCAATTGGGTTAAAGGAAGAATAACAGAGAATGAAAGCAAGCGTAATCGTTCCGGCATACAATGCCGAAAAATATTTGGCCGAGACGCTGGATTGTCTGCTTTCGCAGACGCTGACGGATGTGGAAATCCTCGTGGTGAACGACGGCTCCACGGACGGCACTCAGCAGATTCTGGACGGCTATTGCGCGGGGCACGCGAACATCCGCGCGCTGTTTCAGCCGAACGCGGGCGTGTCCGCCGCGCGCAATCATGGCCTCGCGCTTGCGCAGGGGGAGTATGTGCTGTTTTTGGACAGCGACGACCTGCTCACGCGAGAGTCTCTGGAACGGCTCTGCCGCCGCCTGGATGAAAGCGGCGCGGATTTGGCCATCTGCTGCCTTGCAAGCTTCGGCTTCGGCGGCGAAAAGCCCAATCCCTTTGCTGCGGAGCTGGCAGGGCTGCGCGAAATTGATTGTTTGGATAAGCGCCTGCTGTGGAATTTTTTGGTGGGCAACAAGCTCTATCGCCGCAGTACGCTGCTGGTGTCCGGGGTGCAGTTTCCGCGGCTGCGTTATTCGGAGGAGGGCGTGTTCTTCATGCGCTTCGTCCTCACGGGGGCGAAAATCGTCGGAGAGCCGGGCGCGTGTATGCGCTATCGGCGGCATTACGCCAAGGACGGGCTTTCCGTGAGCCAGAGCATCAACCTGCCGCTGTTTCGGGATTTCATTCAGTCTCTGCAAATCATCTATGACGCGGCGCAGGCCGCCGTGCCGGCGGGCATCCGCGCGGATTATTTGCAAGAGGTGCTGTATAAGACGGATTATATCCTGACTTCGCAGTTCTACCGCTTGCTGTGGCGCGCGGACACAGAAACCCTGCTGGAAATCCAAAAGGAGCATGAGCGTCTGACTGCCGTCATGACTGCGGAAACCCGCAAGAAAATACAGGAGCTCAACAGCGATTTGCCGCAGCTGATTTTTGAAAAGAAACTGCTTGCCCAAAAGCCGCTGATGAGCGTCATTCTGCCCAAGGGCACGGCGCGAACGGCGGCGGGCATCTATGGGCAGTCCATGCCGCAGTTTGAGCTGTTGGTTCCCGCGTCTCTGCGGGGGTCGCTGTCTGCCGAAAGTGAATTCGCGGCGGCGGAAAATTTGGTGGTGCTGCCCGACAAGGGCTTCCGCAAGGCGGCGCGCAAGGCAGCAAAATCCACGCGCGTGCTTATCCTGTACGGCGATTTGAATCTGGATGAGCGTCTGTTCCGCCTGATGCTGCGCGTGGGCGCGCCGGAGCTGCTGCGCACCCTGTTTTTTAAGCCGCTGTATTGGGTCTGCGCCTATCTGCTGACCAAACGGTAAATGCGATGAAAAAATTATTTTACCTCCTCTATGCGTTCGTATTTCACTTCTGCCGCGTCTTTCCGCAAAAGAAAAACCGCGTGCTGCTGATTTCGCCCCACAACGCCAATTTTTGCGATTCCCTCGGCGCGGTAGGGGAGGAGTTTCAGCGGCGCGACGGCTATGAGCTGCGAACCATCAGCCGCCGGGATTTGGCGTTTGACCGCAAGCATCCCTTGCAATCCCTGCTGCGGATTGCGGGCTATTTCAGCGTGAAAATCTATTTTTTGGCAACGGCGCGTTATATTTTTCTCAACGACAATTTCATGCCGCTGGCGTATCTGAACTTCCGCAAATCCACCGTCATCACCCAGCTTTGGCATGGGGAGGGCGCGTTCAAAAAGTTCAGTCTGGACGAGCAGCTCCCCCCGCAAATCCGCGAAATTGCCACGCGCTGCTGTGCGCGTTATACTTATGTGGTCTGCTCCTCACCCGTAGTGGCGGAAATCAACGCGCGGGCTTACAATATGCCCCGGGAGCGCGTGCTGCCTCTCGGCTCCGCCCGCACGGATTGTTTTTTCCATGCGGATTTCAGCGGCGAAGCAAACCGCGCAAGGCTGCGCGAGCGCTTGGAGGCGCAATATCCCGCCTGTAAGGGCAAGAAGCTGGCGCTTTACGCGCCCACCTTCCGCGACAATCCCGCGGCGGATGCAAAAATCCTGCAAAGCTTTGACTGCGCCCGCTTCACGGGACAGCTGGGCGAAGCATATCAGCTGCTCGTGCGCCTGCATCCTCAAATCCACGCAGCGCAGGGCATGGGCGGCGCTTGCGATGTAACCGCTTGGCCGAACGTTTCGGAACTGGTGCTGCTGGCGGACGTTCTGATTACGGACTACTCCTCCATCTGCATGGATTTCGCCCTGCTGGGCAAGCCCTGTGTGTTTTACGCCTACGATTTGGCGGAGTATACCGCCGAACGCGGCTTTTTGCTGCCGTATGAGGAAATGGTGCCGGGTGTGATTGCGCAGGATTTTGACGCGCTGCTGGCAGTGTTTGCGCAGGAGCGCTTTGAGACGCAGAAGCTGGATGCTTTCCGTGCCTTTCATATGGGCGCATCGGACGGCAATTGCGCCGAAAGGATTGTGGATGCGGTACTGAATGGAGGTGCCTCTGATGGATAAAGTAGGAGCGGTGCATTTTGATGCGTTGGACGCGCGGCTGCGGGCGGGCTTTGCCTGGGCGAAGGAACAGGCTTTGGTCTATGCCCACGGCGGCGAGGATGCGGTCGGGCTGTGGTATGAGGCGGCGCTGCCGGGGCGGGATGCCTTTTGCATCCGCGACACCGCCCACCAGCGCGCGGGCGCGGCGGTGCTGGGGCTTGCGGCGCATACGCGGAATATGCTGGAAAAATTCGCGCAGAGCATCAGCGCGTCCCGCGATTATTGCATGTATTGGGAGATTGAAAAGAGCGGCCGTCCCGCGCCGGTGGACTACAAAAACGACCGCGATTTCTGGTATAATCTGCCCGCGAACTTTGATATGCTGCGCGCCTGTTATCTGGAATCCCTGTGGACGGGCGATGAAAGTTACCGCACGAGCGAGAGTCTGACCGCCTTCTATCGGCAGACGCTGCACGAATACATTGCCGCCTGGGATAAGGACGGCGATGGCTTCCCGGAGCATTACCGCAAATGCGGGCGGCGCGGGATTGCCTCCTACAACGAGCAGGGCTTCAAGCCCTTTATGGCGGGCGATTTGATTGCCGCGCAGTGGGCGGCGTTCGAGGCAGGCGCGGAATTGTCGGCGGATGCCGAATTGGCGGCGCAATACCGAGGGCGGGCGCAGAAAATTCGGGTACACTACCTGCGCGAATGGTATGACCCGGCACGGGAGCGCTTTTTCGGCGCGATGAAGAAAAAGGACAAATTTTTCCCCGATTATTACCGCGAGGGCAATTTTCTGCCGATTTATTTCGGCATTTTTGAGGATGCGCCGCATTTGCAGCGCGAGCTGGCGCGGGTCAAAGCCAACGGTGCGGATAATGTGGAGGCGAAGAGCTATTTCCCGCAGCTCTACTACGAAAACGGCCTGTGGCAGGAGGGCTGCCGCGAGCTATGCGAGCTGTGCAAACCAGATTTGCCGCGCCGCGAATACCCGGAGATTTCATTTGCCGTCGCCGGAGCCATCGTGAACCAATACATGGGCATCGCAGTGCAAAAGCCCGGCGAAATCCGTACCCTCTTCCGCAGCTGCAACGCGGACGATTGGGCAGAGATACGCAATTTGCCGGTATTGGGCGGCGAGATTTCCGTTCGGCACGAGGGCAGGGCGCGTACGGTGCTGACGCGGACTTGCGGCAAAGCCGTGCACTGGAAGGCCTGCTTCCAAGGCGACTATAAGACGCTTTTGGTGAACGGCGAGTGCAGGGAGGCCGAGCAGGAAATGGATGCGGCGGGTGGCGTGTTCAGCTGCTGCGTTGTTGAAGTGGGCGAAAAAGCGATCATTACCGCGCAGGCGGAATGAGCACGGGAAAAACATTTCAGAACGGCCGACGGTATTCTGAAAAATTGGCGAAGAGGGTTTGTCCAAAATGATTATTTTGCAGAAAATCAGAAGAATATCGCAATAAAGGGTTGCGATATTCTTTTATTTACATTACAATAAAAAGATATAGGCGAACAAATAAGTTGAAGAGGTGTAAATCATGCAAAATGAAGAGGCGAAGAGAATTTCCAAGATAATATTCGACAAGGCATGTGAAATTTTGGCAGAAGTCGAAAACTCAACAGAAGAAGACGGACAATTTTCAAATGGCGAAAAATTCGAAGATGTAAAGGTTGATATGCTCAACAAACTCGTTCAACTACAAAGGAAGAACGAGGAAGTCGAGTGTCTTGATTCACTCGTCGAACCATATGGTCACAAATATCTGTCGGCAGTAAAATTAGCGAGGGAGGGAGAATCTAAGGAATGCAGAAATGTTGCTTGCAACAAAAAGGAAGCGGGTGCTCAGGGTGAAGGAAGAATTGAAAAAGACGGAGAAAACGATTCCAAAGAAATTCGAGGAAGTTATCTCGGGTATTGTGTGATTATGATGTGTATGTATGGATGGGTTTTGCATAAAACATCTACAAACGAGACAATCAATCGGATTGTTAAGGTGTTACATCACTTAAAGAAAAAATATATGGATCTTTACATTGAAATTAACAATATGCTGTATGAATTTGAGCTGCCGTTTCGAGAGGGAGGAGAGTATAGCCGTTTCCTGATTTATTTTCCGGAAAGGGACATTGACAGCCTAGACAAAGAAAGGTGTTGGAAACTTTTTTCGAAAACGGAAGGGATGAGATTTGAGGATGAGGTCTTTAGAGAGAAAATTAAAAAGGTAAGAGAACAAAACAAGCAATGGGAAAAGCTTTCAGGGGAAGAAAAAGAGGACGTGGAGAACGCGGTTAAGGCGATGTTATGGCATAATAAAGCCATTTATTTGATGCTGTTTTTTCAATTGCATGGTAGTGTGCGTTTGCGCTATTCCAGGGAATGTGAACGCATCACTTCTTCTGTTTCGTTTCGATATATGCAATACAAAGCGCAAGTTATGTTCAACAATGCTTCGGATGACCAGCGTACTAGGCTTACGCATACATTGGAGGTTGCAGGGGTTGCAAAAACAATAGCAAAGCAATTGGGCTGCAATTGGCAATTGGTAGAAGCGATGGCTCTGGGTCACGACTTAGGGCATGTGCCCTTTGGGCATCAGGGAGAAGAAGCCTTAGATGAATGTTTACATCAAGCATGGGCGGGGAGGTTTGCCCACTCTTTACAGAGCGTCAATGTTTTGGGCGATTTGGCACAACATGCAACCGTTTTCGACCAGTTTGGGGTAAATGGATTATGCCTTTCACGGCCTGTGCTAGAAGGAGTTCTCAAGCACGATACTGATAATTTGCTGCATGACATTCGACGTGCAAGTTGGCGTTTGCAATATAACGGATGGCGCGAGGCGTTGATTCGGAAGAATAGTATTGAAATAAAAAATGGCGAAAAAACGAAAAAAACAGATGAGCCGGAATGGTATCAAGGTTTGTCTATAGGAGGACTGGAAACTCAAATTGTGTACTGGGCAGATAAAATTGCCTATGCTGGACACGATTGGGACGAGTTTGCCCAAAGTGGACTCCTTGACCAAATGACGCAGGATATTGATCGTATTCTTAAACGTATGCATCAACTGCGGCATATGGCACACGGACGTGCCACAGGAAAAAAAGAAAAAATCTCGGACATAACGAGCGAAGTTGATTTGATTCGTTTTATTCGATACCATATCGAACAAATTCGTGGAACAATTACCGCTCCGAAAGAAAAAGAGGAAGAGACGTCTGAGAACGAAGAGGTGGGAAGTGGAGCTAGCGTGAAACGCTTTGCCGCTGCGTTTAAAGCTAACAAAGACGTCGCGAAATATGATGCGAAAGAAGATGCGAAGAAGGTGCGCTCCTTGGAGATCTTCATAGAAAAAAGAGAAGGGGAGGAGAGGTCGCCGCTGGCTTGTTTTGTTGAAGAGTATTTATTTCTTATGGAGCGCTACATCAAAAATCCAGAGCGCAAGTGGTCGCTAAAATTTTTTACAGTCGATGAATACGAGTTGATTTTAGATTTCTTTACAGTGGCGCATGACTTGATTTATCTGACGGAAGTTTTCCCGAGACCGTACAAAAAGAGTGATGATGTGGTGTGGATTCTTTGTCACTACCTATTAGACATTGATAATCGCTGTATGGTACAGGCGCTGCAACCGAAGTTGATTAGAAATAGCCGTATGGTATTAGCATCGGTGAATACCGAGGTGGAAGTCCTAGAACACGGGATGGAGGCATTTCTTCAACCTGTCAAATCGGCTTCTGAGAAGTTACCTTCAATATTTCATGATACAGTAAAATCACTGAGTGATGCCAGAACGGTCTGGAGCGAGTTGGGGTATATTGAAGAAAGGGACAATCCATTTAGACGAGAAAAGAAAGAGCTCAAAAAGTGGTTCAGGGAAACGATGCAAAAGAAAATGTACATTCGGATGGAGGATGGGGAGATTTTTGCGCACAACAGAATTTCCGGGTTTGTTCAATCATATTATATTGGCAGCGAACGCGTTCGCATTATGAAGCATAAGGCACACAAAATTATCAGAAAGTTGTTTGAGTTTTTTATGGGGCATGAAGATATGCTTCCTACAGAATACAGACATAGAATAGCCTTTGATGCACAGAAGCTTTCTATGCTTGAGGATGAGTTCGCTGGAGTGGAAGGCAAACGATTTCTGGTGATACAGTACCTTTTTGAGCGTTTACAAGAAAACCAGCGGTGTGCAGGTAAAAACGGGTTGTGCAAGATTTTTGACAATACAACAAGAGGTGCGCAGGTGCCAGAGGGGCTGCTTCGTGAGGTCGTTAAATGTTTCACCGATTGTGCCGATTTTGATAAAGCTAACGCAGATATAGAAAAAGTGCTAAAAACAGCTGCGCTCTATCCGCAATTTCTTGAACTCTGCGAACACATCGCAAAAGCCCGTGTCATTACAGACTACCTTTCCACAATGACAGACCGCTATGCGGAAAAGAAGTATAATGAAATCGTTTCGTCCAGCACGTCGTGGAGCCTGTCTTTCCATGAATAGCATTATGCTGCAAGCGGTTTTTCTGTGAGGTCTGGCAGACCGAAGACGTTCTCTATCAAAAAATGCAATTAAAGAGGTGCCTTATGCTACAACCAAAAATTCAAGAGCTAATCAACAATTACGAAGCCCTCCTAGCTACTCCCAACGCCCCGAGCCCCATCTACAACGGCATCTACACCCGCTGGCAGAATCCCGTGTTGACGAACGCGCATGTTCCGCCGTTTTGGAAGTTTGATTTTGACCCTGCGACCAATCCCCACGCCATGGAGCGACTTGGGGTGAACGCGGTGTTCAACTCCGGCGCGCTGTATCGGGACGGCAAGTATTATCTCGTTGCGCGGGTGGAGGGCAATGACCGCAAGAGCTTTTTCGCCGTGGCGGAGAGCGACAAGCCCACCGAGGGCTTCCGCTTTTGGGACTTTCCCGTCGTTCTGCCGGATACCGAGCCGCAGGAGGTCAACGTGTATGACATGCGCCTGACGGCGCATGAGGACGGCTGGATTTACGGCGTGTTCTGCTCCGAGAGCAAGGAGGAAAGCCGCGCCGACCTTTCCGCAGCGAACGCGGCGGCGGGGATTGTGCGCACGCGTGACCTCAAAAGCTGGGAGCGGCTGCCCAACCTCAAAACGCAGTCCCCCCAGCAGCGCAATGTGCTGCTGCATCCCGAATTTGTGGAGGGGCAATATGCCTTCTTCACGCGCCCGCAGGATGATTTCATCCAAACCGGCTCCGGCGGCGGCGTGGGCTTTGCGCTGTGTAAGGATGTCCTGAATCCCGAAATCGGGGAGGAGCGCATTGTCAGCTGCCGCAAATACCACACCATCACCGAGGTGAAGAACGGCGCAGGCGCGGTGCCCATCAAAACGCCGCAGGGCTGGATTCACATCGCCCATGGTGTGCGGAACACGGCGGCGGGGCTGCGCTATGTCATCTATGTGTTCGTTACGGATTTGAACGAGCCTTGGCGGCTCACCGCCGAGCCCTCCGGCTTCTTCATTGCGCCGCTGGGGGAGGAGCGCGTGGGTGATGTTTCCAACGTGGCGTTCACCAACGGCGCGGTGGTCAATGAGCGCGGCGAGGTAAGCATCTACTACGCCTCCTCCGATACGCGCCTGCATGTGGCCACCACTACCTTAGAAAAGCTGGCGGATTATGCGCTGAATACGCCGAGCGACCCCTTGCGCTCGCCGGATTGCGTGAAGCAGCGCTGTGAATTGATTGCAAAAAATTTGGCATATTTGAAATAGAGAAAGGACGATGACAAAAATGAAAGAACGAATCGAAAGAGAATATAAACGCTGGTTGAAGGAGGCGGAAACGAACCCCATTCTGGCAGTGCTTCTGGCGGAAATCGCCGGGGACGACGCACTGATTGCGGATTGCTATTATCGGGATTTGGCGTTTGGTACGGGCGGCATTCGCGGTATACTCGGCGCGGGCACCAATCGTATGAACATTTACACTGTCGGCAAAAGCACACAGGGTCTGGCGGATTATCTGCTGCAAACGGAAAAGCAGCCCTCGGTCTGCATCGCTTGTGATACGCGCAACATGTCCCTGGAGTTTGCGCAGACGGCGGCGGCGGTGCTGTGCGCAAACGGCATCAAGGTCTATCTCTATGAAACGCCGCATCCTACGCCCATGCTCTCCTTTGCGGTGCGCCACCGCAAGGCCTCCTGCGGCATTGTCGTCACCGCCTCACACAATCCCAAGGAATACAATGGCTGCAAGGTCTACAACGCGGACGGCGGGCAGATTACGGATGCCGCCGCTGCGGAAATCTCCGTGCGTATTGCTGCCTGTGATATTTTCAGCGGCGTGAAGCGTAAATCCCTGGCCGAAGCGCTGGCGGACGGCAGTCTGGTGATGATGGACGACACGGTGGACAGTGCCTACTATGAAAAAGTGAAAAATCTGATTCTGCGCAAGGAGCTGGTGCGCGGGCATGCGGCGGAGCTGAATATGCTCTATACCCCCCTGCACGGCAGCGGCAATATCCCGGTGCGCCGTGTCTTAAAGGAGCTGGGTTTTGCCAATGTGACCGTCGTGCCGGAGCAGGAGAAGCCGGACGGCAGCTTCCCCACCGCCGATTACCCGAACCCGGAGGAACCTTCGGTGTATGCGCTGGCCATTGAGATGGCAAAGGAGCTGCACCCCGATTTGATTTTTGCCACCGACCCGGACTGCGACCGCATCGGCGTGCTCACGCAGGATGAAAACGGCGCGTATGTGGTGCTCAGCGGCAACCAGACCGGTGCGCTGCTGTGCGAATATATCCTGAGCGCCCGCAAGGAGCGGGGCAATCTGCCGAAAAACGCGGCAGTGGTCAAGACCATCGTCACCACCGAGCTGGTGCGCCGCATCTGCGCGGCCTTCGGCGCAGCGCTCATTGAGGTGCTCACCGGCTTTAAGTATATCGGCGAGAAAATCGGCGAGTGGGCGCAAAGCGGCGAATACAGCTTTATGCTTGGCTTTGAGGAGAGCTACGGCTATCTCGCCGGGGACTTTGTGCGCGATAAGGATGCCGTAATCGCCTCCGCCCTGATTGCGGAGATGGCGCTGTATTACAAGAACAAAGGACTCACGCTCTATGATGCGCTGCAGCAAATTTATGCGCGCTATGGCTATGCACGGGAGGCGCTGCTTTCCGTGGAGATGCCTGGTCAGGATGGTCAGGCGCAAATCGCGGCGCTTATGCAGACGCTGCGCTGCGACTATCAAGCGCGCCTTGCGGGGCAAGAGATTGCGATGCTGGAGGATTACAGCACAGGCATGCGAACCCGCCTTGCGGAGAATACGCAGGAAGCAATCACCCTGCCCAAATCCGATGTGCTGAAATTTATTTTTGCGGACGGCGCGTGGCTCGTGCTGCGCCCCTCCGGCACGGAGCCGAAGATTAAGCTTTATCTTTCCGTAGACGGCGAAACCGCCGAGGCGACCGAAAAGCGCTTGGCGGAGTTGGAGGGTGTGGCGAAGGCGCTGCTGAAATCATGACAGATCTGCTCATCTGCCTTTTCATCAAAAACCACAGCAACACCGCCGATGCCGCCGTGCGCGGTCAATACGGCAAGCTGGCGGGCATGGTCGGCATTGCGGGGAATCTGCTGCTCTTTGGGGTCAAGCTGCTGGCAGGTCTTCTTTCGGGCAGCATCTCCATCATGGCGGACGCGGTGAACAATCTTTCGGACGGCGCCGCCTCGCTGATTACGCTGGCGGCGTTTCGCCTGTCCGAGCGTCCGGCGGATGAGGACCACCCCTATGGGCATGCGCGCTATGAATACATCAGCGGCGTGATTGTTTCCTGCATGATACTGGTCATCGGCTTTCAGTTTTTGGTCAGCTCCGTACAGCGCATCCGCGCACCGCAAACGGTGCAGTATAGCGCGCCGTTTTGGATTATTGCAAGCGTTTCCCTGCTGGTGAAGCTTTGGCTGCGTTTTTTCAACGCGAAAATGGGTAGGAGTATTGATTCCGCCGCTCTCCTTGCCGCCGCGGCGGACAGCCGCAACGACGTGATGATTACGGGCGTTGTGCTGCTTTCCGCGCTGATTTCGCACTTCACAGGCTTTGCGGCGGATGGCTATATGGGCGCGGCGGTGGCGCTGTTCTTGCTGTATTCCGGTGTCGGCCTGATTCGGCAGACGCTCAGTCCGCTGTTGGGCGAAGCGCCGGAGGAGGCGCTGGTGACAGAAATCGAGCAAAAAATCCTGGGCTATCCCTCCGTCATCGGGCTGCACGATTTGATGGTGCACGACTACGGCCCCGCGCGGCGCTTTGCCAGTGTGCATGTGGAGATGCCCGCCGGGCAGGACATCATGCTCAGCCACGACATCATCGACAACGTCGAGCGCGATTTTGCGGCGGAGCTGAAGCTTTCCCTCGTGGTGCATCTCGACCCGGTCATCACGGACGACCCGATTTTGAACGAATGGAAGGACAGGGTGGCGGAAATCGTCCAAGCCATTTCGCCGCTGCTTTCCATCCATGACTTCCGCATGGTGCGGGGCGTGAGCCACAGCAACCTGATTTTTGATTTGGTGGTTCCGCCTCAGTTTGCGCAGCGGAATACCGCGCTGCGCGAGGAGATTTCGGCAACGGTGCAAGCGATTGACAAGGATTTCTTTTGCGTGATTACGGTGGATCGAAGCTATGTGAAGTCGGTGCAGAAGGGGTAGGGCGATGAATTTGCAGGGTGTTCCGACTTCATACATCGGAGCTTGGCAAATCTATATACATTAAAGCAGGCTTTGCCGATTCTGGCGGATATGTGGCACTTAAAATATAAAATTGGAGGATATCATTATGCCGCTTGTACGAATTGAAATTATCAGAGGACAATCAAAGGAATATAAAGCTGCCTTGTTGCAATCGGTTCATGATGGTCTTGTCAATGCGCTCTCCATACCAGATGATGACCGTTTTCAGCGAATATATGAAATAGATGAAGATTATTTTGAAAGATCCCCTGAAAAGACAGAAAGATTCACCTTGATTGAGTTGACACTGTTCCCCGGACGCAGCAGCAAAATGAAAAAAGATGCCATATCAGAGATTACGAAATTGCTTGGTGATCGACTACAAATTGCTCCGACAGATATATTTATAATCATCAATGAGCCTCCGCTTGAAAACTGGGGTATGCGCGGCATACAAGCAACTGAGATAGGCTTGCAGTATATGAAGGGTGAGTAATATAAAACCCATACTAAAAGTTGATACTCGCAATTCATTCGTTTTCGCTTCTGCGTTCCGGAATGATGATGTTCGTTTTTCTGATTCGTTTGCAGAATACTTTATAGAACATTTTTCTAAACCTGACGATATAGTATTTGACCCCTTTAGAAATGTTTTCTTACGTCAGAGCGGCTTTGCGCTGGCTTTTTTTACAGCGTTGTGCTATAATAAACCTCATAAAATCCAACAATCTCGGAGGGCAGCATATGGAATACCGTGGCCGCGCGCAATGCTTGGTAATTCGTGAAAACAAAATTTTGATGGCGCAGCATACGCATGGGGACGATGTGTGGTATTGCACGCCGGGCGGCGGGATTGAGCCGGGCGAAACGCCGGAGCAGGCCGCGCTGCGGGAGCTGCGGGAGGAATGCAATGTCTGCGGCACCATCCTCAAAAAAACGAGCGAATATGCGGATGCATTTGGCAACGATATGTTTTATACCTTTCACATGGACATCGGCACGCAAACGCCGACCTTGGGCTTTGACCCGGAGCTGACGGAGGAAACGAAGATTTTAACGGGTGTCTTCTGGCTGTCATTGGACGAAATCGCCGAGATGGACCGCGCGTTTCTGTGGGCATCGGGCCTGCTGAGCATCCCGCAGTTTGCGCGGGAATTGAAAATCTGGTCACGGGAAATCAGCTATCCGGGCAATCGAAATCAGAAAGAAAAGAGAATGGAATTATGAAGCTGGGAATCGTCGGTCTGCCCAATGTGGGCAAGAGCACGCTGTTTAACGCCATCACCAATGCGGGGGCGCAGTGCGCGAATTATGCATTCTGCACCATTGAGCCGAATGTCGGCGTGGTGGCCGTGCCGGATTCGCGTCTGGCGGCGCTCGCGGAGCTGTACAGCCCGGAGAAAATCACGCCCGCCGTGATTGAGTTTGTGGACATC
>JGI994J12354_10001220_pt1 | contig 26078 bp, 27 predicted proteins | sample IntmicLarv3ML3BL_FD_12354 | JGI IMG/M metagenome (IMG submission 12354)
TGCTCCGTCAACCTCTATGGTATCAAAGCCGAATGCTTTAAACTGCTGAGCGAAATTCTGCTTGCCGCCGATTTCCTCTGTAAAACCGTCCAGCTGCTTTTTATTATTGTCAACAAACACAAAAAGATTGTCCAGCTTCTGATTTGCCGCAAACTGTATGGCTTCCCAGCACTGGCCTTCATTAAGCTCGCCGTCACCTACTATTGAATATACCTTTTGAGCTGTGCCGTTCATTTTTATGCCCTTGGCAACGCCTGTAGCGGCGCTTATCCCCTGCCCTAAAGAACCTGTTGTCATATCAACGCCGGGGGTAAGAGTTCTGTCAGCATGGCTTGGCAGCTTTGTGCCGTTGCCGTTAAGCGTCATAAGCATATCCATAGGGAAATAGCCTTTAAGCGCCAGCGCCGCATAGAGCGCAGGGCCTGCATGGCCTTTTGATAAAATAAAATAATCCCTGTCGCATTTTTCAGGATCTTGCGGGTCTACATTCATAACCTTGCCGTAAAGCACAGCCAGCGTTTCCACTATGGAAAGGCTGCCGCCGTAATGGCCGAAACCAAGATGATTCAGCGATTTAACCGCATTAAGCCTTATTTCCAAAGCAAATTCCTTCAGTCTTGAAATTTCTTTATTATCCATCATATCCTCCTTAATATTCAAGCATACTGATTATCCAACCTCTTTTTATAGTAACAAAGTAAATGCTTAAAATCAATATCACCGGCCTGTTTAATATTAAAAAATACAGCCGGATTCCTTAATAACAAATTTCTTTGACAATTTTTAGCCATAAGAATATAATCATTTATGAAAGTTATACGATAGTAACGGATGAGAGCGGCCTGCCCGGCGGCTCTTTCATATCAGCAGACAGGGGCTGTTATATTTTAAATCTGCGCCCACCAGCCCTGTGTTGTTTGAAATGTCCTTTGCAGACATTTATTTTTTTGTTAAATTTTTTATAAAAACAACTCACAGATGAAATTTTCTCTAACTTATGAGCATAAATAACAAAGGAGAAGTGTAAAATGGCAAATTTTCAAAACAACCTGACAGAAGGCAGTGTATCCAAAAATCTGATTAAATTCAGTCTGCCCTATTTGCTCTCAAATGTAATTCAATCTATTTACGGCATGGCGGATTTGCTCATTGTAGGGATTTATAACGGACCGGAGAGCATATCCGGCGTAAACCTGGGCAGCCAGCTAACGCAGCTTATTACCATGCTTGTTCTCGGCCTTGTAACCGGCGGAACAGTTATGATTGCCCAGTATATAGGCGCCAAACGGGAAAAAGATATGGAAGAAACCATCGGTACATTATTTACTCTTATGTGCCTTCTTGCTGTTGTGTTCACTGTTATATTGATTGCATTTTCGGATAATTTGCTGAACCTTATAAATACACCGCCCGAATCCTTTGCGGAAGCTAAAAGCTATTTCACCATATGCTCCTCCGGTCTGATATTTATATTTGGCTACAATGCCATATCCGCTGTTTTGCGCGGTATGGGAGATTCTAAAAACCCGCTGAAATTTGTTACTATAGCCGCCATTACAAATGTATTTTTAGATCTACTCTTCGTAGGTCCGTTTAATATGAAAGCCGGCGGCGCTGCCATAGCTACCGTTATCGCTCAGGCTCTCAGCATGATAATCTCAATAATATACCTTATCCGCAGCCGCTTTGCTTTTGATTTCAAACTGAAAAGTTTTGTAATCAAAAAAGAAAAGCTGAAGCAGCTTTTAAGCATTGGCTTGCCTACCAGCTTGCAAAACTCCATTGCCAGCATATCATTTTTAACTTTAACCTCTCTCATTAACGCTTACGGCGTTTATGCTTCGGCAGGCGTCGGAATTGTGGGCAAAATCAATTCCTTTGCCATTATGCCCACTGCTGCCATGAGCGCTTCTGTAACAGCCATGGTCGGGCAAAACATCGGCGCAGGCCGCTATGACAGGGCAAAGGAAACTATGCAGGTAGGCCGCAATATAGCCTTAGTCATAGGCACTACCACATTTTTGCTTATACAGCTTTTTCCCCAGGCTTTCATAAGCATATTCACAAAAGATCCGGTTTCTATTGCCTTTGGCATAGATTATGCTCGTTCTTTCAGTTTTGACTATATTATAGTTCCCTTTACATTTTGCGCATCCGGTTTATTGACAGGATCAGGGAATACCCTTTTTGTGGCATTTGCTTCTATTCTTTGCTCCTTGCTCTTGCGTATTCCTATGGCTCAAATACTTTCAGGCCCCGCCGATTTGGGAATATTCGGCATAGGCCTGGCTGTTCCCATAGGTTCTTTAGGCAACTATATCCTTTCCGCCATTTATATAGCCACAGGCAAATGGAAAAATTCAAAAATAACAGGCTCCTCTGAAATGATTGATACTATTGAAAATTAATGTATAATAAAAGTAATACATGTTTTACAGGAGAAAATTATGGGGAATTTTGGTTTTTCATATATGGGGCTGATTTTTTTGCTGGCACTGACAATTCCCAATCTTATCTGGACAAGGCATCAGCCCAAAGGATATGACCCCAAAAGTGAAAATAGGGCTTTGCTGGCATTTGAGCGAACCGGTCAGGTTCTTGTTACAACTGCTGCGCTGGTTTTTTCTGATTATAATTTATCAGCGTTTTCTCTTTGGTCATTGTGGCTTTTTGCTGCAATTTCCCTAATGGTGATGTATGAACTATGGTGGCTGCGCTACTTTAAAAGTCAAAAGAAGCTCAGCGATTTTTACAGCAGCTTTTGCCGCATTCCCGTATCGGGAGCGACCTTGCCTGTAGCCGCATTTTTCCTGCTTGGCATCTACGGCAAAGTAATCTGGCTTATTTTTTCTGTCATTATTTTAGGCATAGGCCACATCGGCATCCATTTGCAGCATAGTAAACACTCATTATAGCGAAGGCTTATATAACCAATAACCATAAATTTACTAAAGGGGCTGCATCGTTTATGAAAAATATTATTCCAAAAACAACAACGGCCGTATTCTTATTATTAATTTTCTCCGCTTTTTCATTTTGCTCCTGTTCCGCTAGTAAAGATCCGGCTACCGCTATGGATTATTTAAACGCCTTGGCAGAGGCTGATTTTCCCGTTGAAAATATGATTGAAAAAGCTGCCGATACCGAGTTTTTAAAATATAAAGAGCGCTTTGTTTTCGCCGATTCAAGGATGACACAGTTTAATCCCGATTACCCCATAGGCGGGGAAATTCAGGTTTACGAAACTAAGGAGGCTATGAAGGAAGCGTTTACAAATCTTGAAGAGCTTTATGCGGAAGCCCCGGATTTTGCCATGCGCCTTTTCTCATCTCCCGATGAGCTTGCTATTCTATTGCTCGAGAGCGATATGCCCGATAATGAAGCGGAAAAATACAAAACCGCCTTTGATGAATTTTCCAATAAAAGAACCATAAAAACAAAGTTTACTCAATAATTTTTCTGCAAAGCTGTTAACTTAGGGAGGTTTTTATGAAGCCTGAAGATAAACTAAGAGAAATGCCCGGATTACTTTTATTTCTCATAATAATTTGCAGTCTGATAGCGCTTTTTAACGGCTGGCAAAGTATAGCTTATGATTATGGTTATTCTGTTCTTTTCTGGTTTTGGCTGATAGTGGCGTTTTTGCTTTTTATTATGAGAATAATAGTAAAGCGGGTTATCGCTGTAGTTTTAGATAATAAACGTTAATAGTATATTAAAACAAAAGGCCGATTAGGGAATAATCCTATTTCGGCTTTTTTATATTAAAAACTACTCGCCCCACTCCATCTTTTCATAGGATTTGTTTATTGTGAAAAACTCTTTGCAATATTTCATTGCCACAGCTTTAAAAGCATTTGCGCTTTCATAATCCTTCCAAAAATGCATGGGCACAAAAGCTCTCGTTTCAATTTTTTCTATAAATTCTTCGGCTCCTTTATAATAATCAGTTCCCAAGCGCTTATCTACGGGAAACATTAGAATATCCAGCTCCTTTATTTCCCCGGAAATTTCTGCCAGCTCTTTGTGATAGGCCGTTTCATAGCCTTTAGATTCCTCCTCCTCCGCCTCATCAGCCCAATGCCAGTTATTTAAATCCCCTGCATGGAAAATCTTAAAGCCATCCGCCTCCACATAAAAAGAAATCCCCGCATCTGTCGAGCCGTATGCTTTGACCCTTATATTTTCATCCTGCCATATATCTGATTTTTCAATGAAAAATCCGTCTTTTTCTTGAGCCATACCTTCTTCCAAAATATCGCGGGAAAGAATATATTTAATATCCGCCTTATTTCCCCTCCATTTAAAAATTTGCGGGCTGAAATGATCCCCATGAAAATGAGAGGAAAACACATAAAGGGGTTTATCCAGCTTAGATATAATTTCCCCAAGGCTTCCGTCATCTGTATAATAGTCAAAAATCATTGCACAGCTTTTTGTTTCAACCAAAAAACAGGAATGGTGTATATATGTTATAATCATTTCTTAATTTCCCTCCAATAATTCTCCAATTGATATATCATATAATTATATCCATAATATTTAATATTGTCGCCGGTTTTCTTTATTCTTATATACAGCTTTTTCGACTCTTTTTTCATTTTCACTATTATATAATAGAGCGGCATTTACTATAATTAAGCAAAGGGTGTCTTATGGATAAAATAATCGTTTTTATAATAAAAATATACAAAGAGGTAAAAGAAGATGATATTTTTTCCATCGCCAATAATTTGACATATAAAATTTTACTCTCCCTCTTCCCTTTCGTATTGATTTTAATGTCTATGCTAAGTTATTTTAACATAGATCCCGAATATTTTATATCCAGCCTTAACGGCAGCCTGCCTGATGATATTATGGATGTTGCAGCCGCTTTCATAATTGATTTGACCCAGATAAAAAGGCCCAGCGTATTGTCTGTTTCCATTATATTTTTGCTTTACAGCGCTTCCGGCGGCTTCAATACCGTTATGCAGGGTATAAACAAGGCTTACGGGCAGAAGGATTCCCGCAATTTCTTTCACAGGCGCCTTGTCAGTGTTATTTTACTGGTTTTCTTCATTATAGCCATTGTGTTTTCGCTGGTTATGCTTATTTTCAGCGATAATATATATCATCTTATTGCCGGTTATTTCCACAGTATAAAATTACTGGATAGCGTTTTCAGCTTCGCAGGCTACATAATTACCGTAAGCGTACTGCTTATTTGTGTTATGGCGATTAACTCTCTTGCGCTGGCTGGGAAAAAGCATTTCCGTAGGCTTCTTCCCGGCTCCTGCTTTACTGTATTATGCTGGGTAATTCTTTCCAAGGGCTTCAATATCTATGTCAGCAATTTTTCCCGCTATTCTACCCTTTATGGAAGCGTTGCCGGCATAATGCTTCTTATGATATGGCTTAATCTGATCTGCACCTGCTTGCTCATAGGCTCTGAAATAAATGCTTTGATAATCAGCGGCCAATGAATTATTCATTCTTATTAAAAAGCATTTCAACAGTCGGTTTATTAAGAATAAATCATTCTTGGCTAGTTTGCATATGGACAAGTATCCGCCGGATATGGAATAATAATATTAACGTATTTTTTAGGAGGGGTTTTAATGGATTTTGGAATGGACAGAGCTTGGATTGAAATAAATCTTGATATTATAAGGGAAAATTATAGAAAAACCGCCAAAAAGCTAGAAGGCAAAACGAAAATCATGGCTGTGCTTAAGGCCAATGCTTATGGCCTCGGCGCAAGGCCGATAGGTAGAATCCTTGAGGAGGAAGGCTGCTCGCTATTCTCCCTCGTTCTTTTGGAAGAAGCCATGGGCCTTAGAGAATACGGGCTTAAAACTCCCATACTTCTTCTCGGCCCTATAAATCCCATACATACTGAAACCTGTATTGATAACGATATTTCCATTTCCTTCATAAATTATGAACAGGCTAAAGCCGTATCGGAAGCCGCCTGTAAATGCGGCAAAAAAATCAAAGGCCATATAAAGTTGGATACGGGCTTAAGCCGCCTAGGGATAGTTGTAAACAACCGTACAGAAGAGGCTTTCAGTGAAATTACAGATATAATCAAGCTGGAAGGGATAGATGTTACCGGAATATACACCCACCTGACAGATGGGGAAATTTCCGGAGGGGAAGCTCTGGATTTATTTGAAATCAGCCTTTTTGACCAAATGGTTGAAAAACTCAAAGCAGCAGGCTATAATTTGGATACCCATTGCCTCGCCACCGCCCCTGCTATGAAATATGACTGTTCACGCTACAGCTATGTGCGTATCGGCGCGCTTCTCACAGGCTTGAATCTGGAGGAGACAAAAGCATTTGATATATCCCAGTCCATTGAACTTAAATGCACTGTAGCGCAGGTTAAAGAGCTTGAAAAAGGCACTTCTGTAAGCTATGGCCCTTTGTTCCATACTCTCAGAAAAACTACTGCTGCCGTAATAAACATAGGCTATGCTGATGGCGTTCGCCGTACAATTGCAAATAGAGCCAGCCTTATTGTAAACGGGCAATTTGCCCCTGTTATCGGCAAAACCTGCTGCGATCACACCATTGTTGATGTAACGGAAATCCCCGGCGTAAAAGCAGGCGATATTGTAACCATATTTGGCAAAGATGGCAGCGCTTTTCAACCGGTTGACAGGTTCTGCTCCATTTATCCGGCTTCCGTTGCGGAAATTACTTCGGAATTAAGCCACAGATTGCCAAAATTCTTTTTCAGCGGAGGGAAAATTGTTGAAGAAGAGCATACAGGCTGCATGAAAAAGTCAGAGCGCTAATTTAATTTTCACATATGCGTTTTATTGCTTATATCAAGGCTTTGTCAGCAATTCAGCCGCTTTAAACCATAGCAAAAAAGATAAATCCATTGCATTTATCCTCCGTCATTGGTATAATATCAACAGCATTTATTTAAAATTCAGGGAGAATTTTTATGAGAATTATAGCACCCAGCTTTAGTATAAAAGGCAATATAGACGGAAAGCAAATACTCAAAAACATAGAGGAAGCCGGCCGTATCTGCTATAAAAGCGAGCATTTAATAACAGATGACTCTGCTGAAAAATTCGTTGCGCGCATTTTAAAAAGCGGCCATGAATCCGTTATAGAGCATGAAAAAATTACGGCCCACATAATCTGTGACCGCGGCGTCAGCCATGAAATTGTTCGCCACCGCATAGCCAGCTATTCTCAGGAGTCTACCCGCTACTGTAACTATGCCAAAGATAAGTTTGATAATGAAATTACCTTTATCAAGCCTTTCTTTTGGGCGGAAGATTCCGAAAGCTACAAAATCTGGCTGGAAACAATGCAAACAATCGAAATTGCCTATATGAAAATGATTGAAGCAGGCGCCAAACCGGAAGAGGCCCGCTCACTCTTGCCAAACAGCCTTAAAACAGAAATCGTAATGACTATGAATGTCAGAGAATGGCGGCATTTCTTCAAGCTGCGCACCCATGGCGCTTCCCATCCGCAAATGCGCGAGCTTGCATGCCCTATGCTGGACTATTTTAAATCTGTCGTACCTGTTATTTTTGATGATATAAATTATTAAAATATATTGTTCACCACATTTTCTTGCAGCAACATACCAAGATATAAGTTCTGTTTTGAAACATTTTAATTCTCCAAAGCAGAACTCATATACCCGGAGGCATAGCTCAGCCGGGAGAGCACTTGCTCGACAAGCAAGGGGTCACTGGTTCGATCCCAGTTGTCTCCATAGCATAAAAGCCCTAAACCGCCCAGGTTTAAGGGCTTTTATGTTGTCCCTATCATTTCACAATAGTTTTGGCTTTCTTTTTTACGCTCTGCCCTTTTATCAAATTAATTTTTCTTTAAAATCTTTGTTTTAATTTTTCAAATTTTCAATATTAAAAAATATATTTTTCTACCCTTCTATTTCATTTGTGATATAATGTTTTTCATAAGCCGACTTTGCCTCGTGATTTTCCTGTATTTTGGGCAAGCCGACAAAGTCTATTATGTTTGGAGAGATTTATTTTGGAAAATGGGGCTCCCGCTAAAACAAGGATTTATTTAACCATGCTCCTTGGCATGGTAGTAATGTCGTTCACATCACCACTTTTAAAAATGGCGCTTTCCTACGGTGCCACTTCGGAAGCCGTAACACTTTACCGTACGCTGGGGGTTTTTACCTGCCTCCTGCCGGTAGTCGCACTTAATCCCGCAAAACGCTCTGAGGTTAAAAGCTATTCAAAAAAACATTGGATTCTCCTCCTTTGCCTGGGAACTTTAAAGGCAATGGGCTTTCTTTTCTGGATTGAAGGGTTGAAATATACCTCTGTTTTTGTGGCTTCAACGCTGACGAGAACAAGCCCTATTTGGGTAATAATCGGCGGCTACCTCTTTCTAAACGAAAAAACCGCATTTAAAGCCATAGGCGGCATGCTTTTAAGCCTTGTGGGGGTTGCTCTCATTGGAATAAGCGACATCACCGGCGCCGGCAACAGTTGGCTGGGGGTAATTTTGGTTATGGTTTGCGCATTGGTTCAAGCGAGTGAAATGCTCGTAAACCGCGTAGTCCGCCGTTCAGGTACGCTTTGGACAACTATGTTCTGTATATTTGCCATAGCGGCGGTTGAGGTTATGATTTACAGCTTTGTAACCAAAGCCTATATCGGCCCCTTCTCAATGCAGGTGTATTTAGTAATCGCCGCCCTTGCAATTTTCTGTACTCTTCTTGGGCAAAGCGTTAATTTATGGGTGCTTAAATATATGAAAGCCGCAACTGTTTCAATAATACAGCTTATCAGCCCGTTTATCGCGGCACTTACCGCATTTCTCATGTTAAATGAAAAGCCCGGAATCATGACATTTATCGGAGCTATTATTATGATAGTGGGCCTTTATACATATTTTAAAGAAGAAGCAAAAGAAACCGCACATGCTGAAGCAGATTTGCAAAATAACAAACAAGCTGAAATAATAAACGAAGCTGTTACAGAAGCAATAGCAGAAACTACAGAAACTATAGCCAATGATTATTCAGCCCCATGTGCGGCGGCCTGTTCTCCCTCAAAGGATTCCTTCTGTGGCTGCAAAAACTCAACTTCGTCAGAAAGCTAATACAATATTTTGTTAAACTCATGATAAAAAAGCAGGGCTGATATGAAATCAATCCTGCTTTTTTTATATATTTTCCTATAAATTAAATTATATCTTAGTTTGTGGCTGCTGCGCTTTTATAGGCTTGATTAACAACACCATGGGCTGAAACAGGCTTAACAGCATAAGTATAAGTTTTTCCGGCTGCTGCCGTTGTATCTGTATAGCTTGTATTGCCATTAGTATTGTATGTAACACCAATGAGGCTTGCTGAATTAAACTCCCCTACGCTGTTTCCTTCAAATCTGTAAATAAGGAGCTTACGGGTATTTGCATCGTTTGATAATATATTCAGCTTTATTCCTTCATTCACCTTAGCCGCTGTAAGCCCTGTTAAGGCTGCACAGCCCTGAGGATTTAATATAGCTACAGCAGGTGTCAGCGCTACATTATTGTAATGAGCTGATTTCAGCATATTCACATGATTAAGTGCATTTGTTTTTAATGAAGCAATTGAATAGTGCATCTGTCCTGAAATATTTTCGGCATTTCTGTTTAAGCTAACCTGTAGATTAATCTCATTGGGGTTATTCCATCTAACATCAGCATTGTCATTTACTTTATAATCAGCCATGCCAATGTAGAGATTAACAGGCTTTTTCACAGCCTCAGTTTTAATTTCATTATTCCACCATTGGATAAGGGTCTTGTAATTTGCCACCGCAAACTCTGTTGACCAGTAAACCTGAGGTGTAATATAGTCAATAATTCCTTCTTTTATCCAAAGTCTGGTATCTGCATATAATGAAGAATACGTTTCATGCCCTGCGTTTGTATCGCTGCCTGTAGGGTCGTTTGTTTTATTGCGCCATACGCCGAAAGGTGATATGCCGAACTGCACATGGCTTTTCTTAGCTTTTATCGTATCATAAATTTCTTTTACAAGTTTTGTCACATTATCTCTGCGCCAGTCATCTTTATTGGCAAAATTCTGTCCGTATGCGGCAAATTCCTTATCATCATTATAAACTCCGCCGGAAACGGGATACGGATAAAAATAATCATCTATATGTATTGCATCAACATCATAATTATCAACGATTTCACTTACTACATTTATAAGATGCTCTCTAACTCCCGCAATGCCGGGGTTCAAATAATACTGTCCACCGTAGGACACCATCCAGCTGGGGTTTAATTTCGCAATATTATTGGCGGCAAAGCCTGAAACCTTATCGCTTGGCATTGTTAATCTGTATGGATTTATCCACGCATGAAGCTCAATGCCTCTTGCATGTGCTTCATCAATCATTATCTGCAAAGGATCATAGCCGGGATCTGTGCCTTGAGCCTTGCCTGTTATAAAAGATGACCATGGAGCATAAACGGATTTATACAGCGCATCACCTGTGGGCCTTACTTGAAAAACTGCTGTGTTAAAATTATTCTGAACGAGGAAATTCATATTTTCCACTGCCCATTTTCTAAATGCAGCTTCATTCATGCCCTCCGGCATATTGATATTCTTAACAGTGGCAATCCATGTTCCGCGCATTTCTCTGTTAACGCTTGTATCCGGAGCCGCTGTAGTTATATTATTGCTTTGCTGTGGAGCCGCCATGCTTATTGCAGGCTTTATATCCTCTTCATTTTGTATTAAGGCTATGCCTGATGAATATATAACCGGCAAATCTCCCATTGTAACCTGCTTGTCTCCAAAAACCGTTACATCATACGAATAGACCGAATCAGCATAAGCGCTCGGATATAATAGTGAAACGGCAAAAACTGCCATTGTAATTAAACTTAATAAAGAAATCTTTTTTATCATAAAAATTGTTCTCCTTTGTTAGAAACTAAAATGTACCGTAAAAATATCATATTCATCCGGTGCATTTTCTATGAACAGGGTCATCAATATTTTTTCAGTAAATTTTCAGTAAATTTTCACTGTATTTATATCATCGCCACTTTGTAACAAAAACTTAACATAATTTTACAAAAATATAATATTTCAACTACATATAGTATAGATTATTGATATTTCAAGGTTTTCAGGTGTATTTATGCCTGTTTTGCCTGTGTAATTATTCTCAATAATCGCTCAATTATTGCTGTCATATTGCTTTAACGTTTGTTTTGTGCTACTATTATAACTTATATTATAGATATTCGAGGCTGTATCAGCAATGAATATATTATTACGTTTTGTTAAGAAATCTTAACGGCGTTATCTAATGAAAGGAGCATGAAGCAATGCAGGAAATTAAGAAAAGAGTTTTTTCCGGAACAAAACCAACAGGAACACCGACAATCGGCAATTATGTAGGAGCCTTCAGAAACTGGCCTAAGATGCAGGATGATTATGACTGCCTCTTCTGCGTTGTTGACATGCACGCGCTTACCGTTAGAAACGATACGGCAGAGCTTCGCAAAAACTGCAAAAGCGTTCTTGCGCTCTATATGGCAGCCGGCCTTGACCCTGACAGAAGTATTTTATATTTTCAATCCCATGTGGCAGAGCATGCCATGCTTTCTTGGATTTTAAACTGCTATACTTATATGGGCGAGCTTTCAAGAATGACTCAGTTTAAAGATAAATCAGCTAAAAATGAAAATAATATCAACGCCGGGCTTTTCACTTATCCTGTGCTTATGGCGGCGGATATACTTCTGTTTAATGCAGAATTTGTTCCTGTAGGCCATGATCAGAAGCAGCATATTGAAATAGCAAGGGACATAGCCGAGCGCTTCAACAATATTTACGGTGATGTGTTTACAATACCTAAGCCTCTGATTTCGGAGGTTGGTGCCAGAGTCATGAGCCTTGCCGATCCGACGAAAAAGATGTCTAAAACCGATGACTCTCTGGATTATGTATCTCTGCTTGACCCGCCGGATATTATCATCAGCAAGTTTAAAAAAGCCGTTACCGATTCCGATAGGGAAATTCGTTATGACCCCGTTAATAAACCCGGCGTAAGCAATTTGCTTTCCATATATTCCGCTATGACGGACATCAGCGTGAAAGATGCCGAAAAAGAGTTTGAAAGCATGGGCTACGGTGATTTTAAAAAGGCCGTGGGTGAAGCTACCGTCAATAAAGTAGCACCTATACAGGCCGAATATAACCGGCTTATGGCCGATAAAGGCTATCTTGAATCCGTTGCTAAGGAAGGGGCTGAAAAGGCACAGCGCTTAGCCACCAGAACCTTAAGCAAAGTATCTAAAAAAGTGGGGCTTGCTACATTCTAATGGAAAGATACGGTGTAATTGAAAATAAAAATCCCAGAGAAATCGTTTTACTAAAAGGGAAGCCCTGCTTTTGGGGTAAATGCTCATTCTGTGATTATATAGAAGATAATTCTCTTAATGAAGCTGAAATTGAGCATATAAACATCGGGGCTTTATCTAATGTAAGCGGAAAATATAAGGCGCTTGAAATTATTAATTCCGGCAATGTTTTTGAGCTGACTAATGCCACTATGAATAATATTAAGCAGGTTTGCAAAGATAAGAGTATTGAAACGCTATTTTTTGAATCCCATTGGGCTTACCATAAAAGACTTGATGAAATTAGGCGTTTTTTCGGTTTGCCCATAATTTTCAAATGCGGAATTGAAACATTTGATGATGATTTCAGAAATACAGTCCTCAACAAGGGCGCCTATTTTTCCTCACCTGAGGAAGTTGCCGGGTATATGGATTCCATATGCCTGCTTGTTGGCATAAAAGGCCAGACAAAGCAGATGATTGCCAAAGATATGGAAATACTTCTCAAGCATTTCAAATACGGCTGCGTAAATGTATTCACGCCTAATTCAACGAAAATAGAGCCTGATTACGAACTTATAAGCTGGTTTAAAGAAAGCTATGCCCATATAGGCAATTTAGATAATATAGATGTTTTATGGAATAATACAGATTTCGGAGTCGGAGGAGAAATATAAAATGGAAACAATGCTTCATAAAATGAAAGAACCCAGAAACATAGCGGTAATTTCCATAACCGCGGCTCTTTATACTGCCCTGACTTATATGCTGGCGCCTGTAGGCTTTGGTATGATTCAGTTTCGCCTTTCAGAGGTTCTGTGCCTTCTTGCTTTTATTGATCCAATTTACGGCATCGGCATAACCCTCGGCTGTTTTTTCGCCAATCTGGCATCCCCTTTCGGTTTGCCCGATATAGCCGTAGGAACCCTTTCAACCCTTTTCTCCGTTATGCTTATATCTAAAAGCAAAAATTTACTTATAGCCACTATTTGGCCTACGGTATTTTCCATTCCCGTAGCGGCAATGATAACTTGTATGAGCGGCGCCGAGTCAAGTTTTCTTGTAACCGCCGCATGGCTTGCTTTAAGCGAATTTTTTGTAATAACCATAATCGGTTATCCTTTATTCAGCGCAGTTTTTAAAAATCCTACAATATATTTTCTTCTAAAATTTAAAGGCAAAAATGCAACTCTACAATAATTTTAAAAAATGCCGATAAAACTAATATATAAAATATTTATATGTTAAAAAGGAGAATTTATAATGGAATATAAAAATTGTTTAAGATGTGGGAAAATATTTGCATATATATCGCAGCCAATATGTGATGAATGCGTTAGAGCGGAAGAAGAGGATTTCATGCGGATAAAAGAGTTTATTTGGGAAAATCCCGATTCCAGCCTCATACAAATTGCTGAGGCTACAGAGGTTTCCGAAAAAAGGATTATGAAATATTTAAGAGAAGGCAGATTGGAGATTTCAAACTCCTCCTCCTCTACTCTTATAACCTGCGAACGCTGCGGAAAACCAATTACTACTGGAAAATTCTGTGACAGCTGCGTTATTGATATAAATTCCACTATCAATGATCTTTTTGTAGACAGAACCCCTGTAATTAAAAAAATGGATGATGGCAGAAGCCCCAGAATGCACACATTCGATAATACAAAAAGAAGATAATAAAGTATACCGGTGAAATAAATGGACAGAGATTATATTAAGCACAATGCAAAGCGCATTGTTATTAAAATAGGAACTACTTCATTAACCAATAAAAACGGCAGCATAGATTTGCGCAAAATTCAACGGCTCTCATGGGTTCTGTCGGATTTAAACGGAAAAGGCTATGAGATTATTCTCGTGTCCTCCGGCGCTATTGCAGTCGGTGCCGAGCGGCTTAAGCTGGCTGAGCGCCCGAGAGATATTAAGGGCAAGCAGGCGGCTTCTTCTGTCGGCCAGGCTATACTTATGCAGATTTATGAAAACTTCTTCAACCAGTATAACCAAACCGTCGCTCAGATTCTTATTACAAAAGATGAGCTTGATGCAGGCGAACGCGTTGAAAATGCCCGTAATACATTTTTCACCCTTCTTAATTGGAAGGCAATACCTATTGTTAATGAAAATGATACTATCTCCACCGAGGAGCTTGGCTTTTCCGATAACGATACCCTTTCCGCCTATGTAGCCGGATTGGCAGAGGCTGATTTGCTTATTCTCCTTTCGGATATTGACGGATTATACGATAAAGACCCCAATAAAAGCCCAGACGCAAAACTTATATCAGAAGTCCATTCTGTGGACGGCTTCATAGAATCCATAGCAGGCGACTCTGCCAGCACTTTCGGCACAGGCGGCATGGCAACTAAAATAAGCGCCGCCAAATACGTGGGGGAAATCGGAATACCTACAGTTATAGCAACAGGCAATGACCCTGAGATTATTTTTGACATATTAGATGGAAAACCCGTTGGAACAATAATATACGCCGGTGATTATAATGGATAAAGCAAAATTTAGAGAAGAAATGAAAATATTAAGGGAAAATATCCCTCAAAATCTGCGGCTTGACAAAAGCCGCATTATTCTGTCAAAATTAAAGCAGACCAAGGCTTATGAAGGCTGCAAAAAACTTCTATGCTTCATAAATATGGGCAGTGAGGTGGAAACCCGCGAGCTTATTAAAGCGGCCCTTGATGATGGTAAAACTGTTGCATGTCCCTATGCCCTCCCAAAATCCAGAATAATGCATTTCATTCAAATCGAGAGCTTAGAAGGCATGGTTAAAAGCCGTTACGGCGTATATGAGCCTGTTTTTGATGAAAATAAAATCATTACACCCGATGATGAAACCTTGATAATCGTTCCCGCCCTTGCCTTTGATAAAAAAGGCTACCGCATGGGCTACGGCGGCGGCTATTATGATACTTATTTTGAAAACAATCCTCATGGGTATAAAGCAGGCATAGCCTACAGTGAAATGCTTGTGGATTACGTTCCCACAGAGGCCCATGATAAGCCCATAGATATTCTGATTACCGATAAGGAGTTTTTAGTATGGAAACCTTACAATTAATGGGGCAAAAGGCAAAAGCCGCCTCAAAGGAGCTTCTTCGCCTCGGTACAAAAGAGAAAAATGAAATACTCATAACCTGTTCAAAAGCGCTGTTACAAGGAACGGATAGAATTTTAGACGCCAACCGGCTGGATTTAGGCGCCGCCCGCAAAAAGAATATGAAAGAGGCTTTAATTGACCGCCTTCTTTTGACTGATGAGCGCATAAAAGTCATTGCAAGCGCCATGGTAGATGTTTCAAAGCTGGAAGACCCGGTGAGTGAAACCGAATATCTAAAGGAAATGCCCAATGGCCTAAAAATCGGCAAAAAGCGCGTTCCCATGGGCGTTATCGGCATGATTTATGAATCCCGCCCCAATGTTACGGCAGATGCCTTTTCCCTTTGCTTTAAAGCCGGCAGTGCCTGTATTTTAAAAGGCGGCAGTGATGCTTTTAATTCCAACCTGGCTATAGCTGATACCTTCAGAGCCACCATATCTAAAATGGGCTGTAATCCTGATTTTATTCAGCTTATAACGGATACCTCAAGAGAAGTTACGGAAGAATTTATGAAATTAAGCGAATATCTCGACCTGCTTATTCCAAGGGGCGGCTCCTCTCTCATACAAAGCGTTGTTAAAAATGCCACAGTGCCCGTTATTGAAACAGGTACAGGCAACTGCCATATGTTTATTGATGAGAGCGCTGATTTAGCCCGCGCTGTGGAAATTGTAATTAATGCCAAAATCACAAGGCCCGGCACATGCAATTCTTTGGAAAAAGTTCTTGTGCATGAAAAAATAGCCGCTGAATTTCTTCCGAATTTGGCTAAAAGCCTTAAAAATCACAATGTATCTGTGAGAGCCTGCGAAAGCTCCATCAGATACTTTGAAAGCGCCTCGCCTGCAACGGAGGATGACTGGTATCTGGAATTTTTAGATATGATAATCGGAGTCAAAATTGTATCCGGTATTGATGAGGCCATCAGCCATATCGAAAAATATTCCTCCCACCATAGTGAAGCCATCATAACTGAAAGCTATACAAATTCCCAAAGATTCCTGAATGAAATTGATTCAGCCGCTGTTTATGTAAATGCCTCCACCCGCTTTACAGACGGGTTTGAATTTGGCTTCGGCGCCGAAATAGGTATAAGCACTCAAAAGATGCACGCCCGCGGCCCTATGGGCTTGAAAGAGCTTACATCTAGCAAGTTTATAATATACGGCAGCGGCCAGATAAGGGAATAAAAACAGAACGCAAAATATATTATCCATCAAAAAAAGGACTGACGCGAATCAGTCCTTTTTATTATAAAAATATTTAATTATCTTACAGGCGCAAGTAAAACCTTGCCGGTTCCGCGGTAAACATTAACCAAGCCTTCGCCTGAAGCCGCGGAGCCTATTAATGATTTGCCTGAACGCTCAACTGTAAACTCAAGGCTGTTGCTCCAAGCAATCGCCATATTTCCGTCAATTTTCAAAACATCATTCTGCAATGTAATCTCGATCAATTCCTCTTGAGGGCAGTAAGATTCCAGACAAACAACGCCCTCGCCTGAAATGCCTAAGTTAAACAATCCTTCACCGCCAGCAACAGCTGAGGAAAAGTTAGAGCGCATAATAGCCCTTTGCTGTAAAGAAGAATGGCAGGCAAGGAAAAGCCCGTCATCCAAAACAATAGAGCCGTTCCAGTTTTTAAGATCAAGGAGAATTATGTGGCGGTAGGTTGGCTCCAGCACGAGTGTTCCAGTGCCTACATATTCAGGCTTAATAGCGGACTCTCCTGTAACCTTGCCGCGGATAGCCTTGCCAAAAAGATCGCCGACGCCTTTTACCCCTGTTGTAGCTTCAACATTTCCCACTGTCCACTGCATAGCGCCTGCCTGCACAGTAACAGGAGAATAGCTTAAATTACAAATAACCTGGCGCTTGCACAGATTCATTTTGCTGGCATAATAAGCAGCCTGCGCAGAAGACTGTGTTACGCTCAAATCTCTCAAATATTCAATTACCGTAAACGCTCCCAAAGATCCAAGGGTTCTAATATCATCATTTTCAATAAAGTTTGTTATTTGATACATGCGGACTCCTCCTAAGTTTTGGTTGTAAAATAAATGCAGCTAAACCTTTTATTGCGGCAAACTCCCACTGCTTTAATTCTAAGGAAGCTCGCATATAATCCGATTTTCCTCCATCTAAGAAATGAACAAGAAATAGGCTGAAAACCGATCCGTTTTAATTTTACAGTTTTTAAAACTCAAAGTCAACGGCGCCGGAAAACCTTTTTAATAAACCCGCCGCAGCATAAAAAATATATGCCGCACAGCCATGCTATTTTCACTCAAACTTTAAATAATAAAATATCAGGCACCTATTCTCTTTCATCCGTTTAACCCGTTATATTCCGCCAATGCTTTTACAAGGATTTTAAATACTCCACTTCCTCCGCGCTAAGCTCTCTGGACTCTCCTGTTTTCAAATCCCCCAGCCTCAGCTCGCCTATAGCTACTCTCTTAAGACTAATTACTTTATGCCCCAAAGCATCGCACATTTTTCTTATTTGGCGGTTTTTGCCTTCTTTTATGGTTATGAGAGCAATAGTACTGTCATTTTTTATTTTCTTAATCTCCATTTTGGCGGGCTGCGTAATATATCCGCCTATATCTATGCCGCTTTCAAATTTTTTCGTTTCTGCATCCCCTGCTTTGCCTGAAAGTTTGGCGCTGTATTCTTTTGGAATTTCATGCTTCGGATGCGTCAGGCGGAAGGTCAAATCCCCGTCATTTGTTAAAATCAGAAGCCCCTCCGAATCATAATCCAACCGGCCTACGGGATAGAGCCTTTCATCGGTTTTTACAAGCTCGCAAACATTCGGCCTTCCAAACTGGTCTTTAACCGTTGAAACATAGCCTACAGGCTTATTAATTATATAGTAAAGTTTTCCCTCTGCCGCTTTAACTGCCGCACCGTTAACGCAAATTACATCTCTATCCGTATCTATTTTTATCCCCATATCCGTAACTATCTCGCCGTTAACGCTTACAACTCCCGATATAATCAGCTCCTCAGATTTCCGCCTGGAAGCAATACCATTTTCCGCCATAAACTTCTGCAATCTTTGTTCCATATAAAATTAACCCCTCTTATTGAAATTAAACCGTGGCTTGCTGCCATAATACATACTGCGCTCCACCTGAAAATTATACCATCATAGACTATATACAATCAAATAATATTGAAAGTCAAGCCCACTTAGGTTATACTGTGAGAAAGTTAAAAACATTCCAAGCAGCTCAATATAAAACTTATTTTCTAAACAAAAAACCTAAACAGGAGAAATATTTATGAAAGAAGAGATATTCAATTCAAAATATTTGCGCAGTCTGGCCATTTTAGGCGGCTCCTTCGACCCTATACATTACGGGCACCTTAGAGCAGCTGAAACAGTTAAGGAAGAATTTAATGTTGATAAAGTTGTTTTTCTTCCGTCAGGCCGCCCACCCCATAAATCATCTCTCGGTTCAAACGATATAGAGCACCGCTATCTTATGACGGTTTCCGCAACCTTATCCAATCCCGATTTTGAAGTATCTAGGCTGGAGCTTGACAGGGACGGGACCTCTTATACAGTGGATACGCTGACCTATATACGTGAGATTTGTATGGCGGATATTCCGATTTATTTCATAGTAGGCGTGGATTCTCTGGTTGAAATGGAGAATTGGAAGGACCCTGAAACGCTGTTTTCTCTATGCTCTTTTATTGCCCTTAACAGAGCAGGCATAGATTTAGAGGCAGTTGAAAATGCCATGGAGAATTTAAAGCAGAAATATAATGCTAAAATCTATTTTCTCCGCGACTTTTCCTACCCTGTTTCTTCTACAGATATAAGGCATAAAATAAAAAATAACCTCTCCGCCAAATATTTCGTCCCTGAATCTGTTGAAAGCTATATTAAAAAGAACGGGCTTTATAAGGATATTTCTGTTAATATACACACAGATTTGCCTGCAATTGATGAGTATTTAAGGAAAAACCTCTCCCCACAGCGCTATAATCACACTCAGGGAGTTGCAGATCAGGCGGTAAAGCTGGCAAAAATTTATTCCGCTGATGAGGATAAGGCATATGTCGCAGGTCTGCTCCACGATATAGCGAAGGAAATACCTTGGGAGCAAAAATTGATTCTCTGCGCCGAATACGGTATAGAGGTTGATGATATTATGCGCAGCCAGCCTGATTTAACTCATTCATTTTTAAGCGCCGCCATTGCAAAAAGCCTCTTCGGCATAGAAGATGATGATATGCTAAATGCCATAAGCTACCATACAACCGGCAGGCATGGCATGTCAACCTTGGAAAAAATACTGCTGCTGGCTGATATTACAGAGCCCAACCGCGGCCGTTCCAAGGAGCTTGATTCTATCAGGCAGCTCTCGCAGATTAATTTAAATGAAGCCGCGCGCATGGCAATAAAAATAAAACTGGATTTTGCCGTTATTCAAGGCAAGGTAATCCACCCGCTCAGCCATGGGGCGTTGGAATTTCTTGAGTTCCAAATTTAATTCTCCAAATGATTTATAATTATATATGAGGAAGGTGTTTATTTGAGTAAAGAAATAACTAACGATTTATTAAAACTTATATGGAAAGCTGTTGATGATAAGTTCGGCTTTGATACCGTTGTATTAAAGGTAAGTGAAATTACGCCGATGGCAGATTATTTTTTCATTACCAGCGGCTCAAACCCCAATCAGATTAAAGCAATTGCCGTTTCCGTTGAAGAGGAGCTTGTAAAGCATAAATTCACTTTGCGCCATTCGGAGGGTATGAACAGCGCCAACTGGGTTCTTCTGGATTTCGGCGATATTGTTATCCATATATTCGACAGGGAAAACAGGGAATTTTATGACCTTGAACGGGTTTGGGCAGATGCCGTTAAGCTGGATACTGACCTATTTAATGAAAAGTAGGCAAAACATATGGATTATCCTATCAGAAAAGCCCACTCGGAAGATGTGGGTTCCATATTTGCAATTATGAAAAACGCCGCCGCTGAAACCCAAAACAGCGGTTTGTTTTTAAGCGATGATATTGATTATATCACTGATCATATAGAAAAAAACGGCATGACTTTTGTCGCCGAAGCAGATAATACCTTAGCCGCATTTCTGGCAATTGATATTCCCGGCAATTCGCCCCATAATCTCGGGCTTGATATTGGCTTGCCCCTCTGCGAGCTCAGTAAGGTTGCCCTTATGGATAGCATTGTAGTTTCTTCTGAATTTCGCGGCAATAGCCTCCAAAAGGCTCTACTGGAATATGCCCAAGCTCAGGCGGCCGCTATGGGATATATTCATTTCATGGCAACTGTTCACCCCGACAATGCTCCAAGCCTTAAAAGTTTTTTGAGCTTAGGCTATGTAATAAAGGTGACAAAGCCCAAATACGGCGGTTTATTGCGCCATATACTTTATAAAAACGCTGATTCGCATAAATAATTTCATATAAAGGAGATTTAAAATGGAAAATAAAATAAAAGAAATCGTTAAAAATAATGAAGAGTTTCTCATTAATTTCCGTCGTGAGCTTCATATGCACCCGGAAACCTCCATGGAGGAGTTTAGAACCACCAAGAGAATATCGGAGGAGCTTACAGCCCGCGGCATAGAGCATAAAGTAATAGAGCCTGTCGGCGTTATTGCGGAAATTAAAGGCGGAAAGCCCGGCAAAACCGTAGCCTTAAGAGGCGATATGGATGCACTTACTATGGACGAGTTCACAGATGTTTCGTACAAATCCCAAATCCCCGGCAAAATGCACGGCTGCGGCCACGATGCACATACGGCTATGCTATTGGCGGCGGCTGTTTCTTTAAATGAAATTAAAGCTGAACTTTCAGGCAATGTGCGCTTCCTCTTCCAGCCTGCGGAAGAAATTGTTGAAGGCGCTGATTTGCTCATTAAAAACGGCGGCATGGATAATGTTGATAATGTTTTCGGCATGCACGTTTCCCCAAGCCTTAAAGCCTTAACGGCAGGCGCTCTCGCAGGCGCTATCTATGCCTGCGCCGATATTATTAAAATTACATTTAAGGGCGTTGGCGGCCATGGCGCTTACCCTCATGAAACTGTTGATGCCCTCGTTATGGCGGCTCAATTTATAGTAAATGTACAAACCATAGTTTCCCGCCTTATGCCGCCGCTAGAAGATGCTGTTGTAACCTTCGGCAAAATAGTTGCGGGCAGCCGCTTTAATATTATCGCTCAGGAAGCCGTTTTAGACGGCACAGTTCGCTGTTTCTCGGCGGAAAACAGGGATTTAATTGAAAATACTATCCGCCGCTATGCCACTCATATAGCCGAAATGTATAATGGCAGTGTGGAGATTGATTATAATAGAGCATCCCTGCCTGTTATTAATGAAGAGCGCAGTATTGAGCTTGCCAAAAAAGTTATTACAGATAATTTCGGCCCTGAGCATCTTGTTAAAGGCGAGATTACCATGGGCGCTGAAGATTTCTCCTGCTATCTGGAAAAAGCCAACGGATGCTTTTTAAATCTCGGCACAGGCAATGCCGAAAAGGATACGGAATATGTTGCCCACAGCTCGTATTTCAATATTGATGAAGATGCGCTTTGCTTTGGCTGCCAGCTTATGTGCCTTTACGCATGGAGCTATTTGGTACAGAATGAGTTTTAGAAACTGCTTTTAATCTGCCACAAGTAACTCATAGGCTTGCCATTTCAATGGTAACAATCTGTAATGAATATATCCTTTATCACATAACCGGTTGCAAAGCCGGCGGCGCAAGCAGAGATGAAATTGTTGAAGCCATAAAAATAGGCGTTATAGGCGGCGGTTCCATAACCTACCCTAACGCGCGCTTCGCCTTTGAAATGCTGGAAGAGCTGCAAATATTATAGTTTTAAAATTCAGGATTATTTCCGTATAACTTTATTGCCCTTGCGCCATAATAATTTCTATACTCATATTTTGGAGGGATTAATATGGCAAAAAGCAAAAAAGATATTACGCCACAGTATGAAACGCTGGCCCTTGCCGATTCAAAGAGGAAAGACAGGAAAACCAATATGTCCATGCCTTCTGTTGAAGCAGTCAAGCAAGCAAAGGACTGGGTAGATGAAAACCAAAAATAGCAGTTCTGAATCATAGCCAACATTTATATTTCTGCACAAAAAACCGCCGCTTATGGAGCCCTATAGTAAGAAAACATGATTAAGACGAAAATGGCTATTTATAATAGATTCGAGGAAAGATTTCGCAGTAAGCCTAATTGAAGGCTGAACAAGAAATTTTGACAATGAAGCTATTTAAATAGACTTTTCGGATATTATGTTTTCTTATGGAAGGGCGACATATGGAGCCCCTTTTGTTATTTAGCCTTCGCTAATTCACCTATAATAACAAATAGCTTTACAGATTATCCTCAGTCAAAATTCTCCTAGCGCTGGAAGACAGAAGCACCTGTGCCGGCAGATAGCATATCCATATGCCCTTGAGCACAAAATCAAGCACCCCTTCCCCATAAAGCTCCAATATAGGCAGGCTGCTTATCATAACAAAAATATCACAGGCTAAAAATAAAATCATACCGATAATAATAAGCGAGCTGTTAACCATGGGGTATTTGCCCCTTGCCATGAAAGCTCCCGTCAGGCTGTAAAGCACAAATATACCATAAGCGCAGCCTGATGCAAATATAATATCAAATTTACTGAATAAAAGCGCAGCTATAAATACCACCGCCCCTACAATAGCTTGAACCTTAACTCTTGATAAATTGGTGTATCTGTAGTTATAAACCGCCTGAACAGCGCAAAACGCCAGTATACCGAAAACATTAATATCCATTATAACCATGAGCAAATCTGCAATAACCGTAAGCCCCATGCCTACCCTAAGCAGATTATAATCCTTCTCCCCAAGAGCCAAGCCGCCTTTTTTTGAAAAAGCATTTATAAAACAGCAAACAACGAGGAAGAACTTAAGTATTCTGTCCATATCCATATAACACACCATCTTTTCTATAATTAATTAAAACGATTATACCATTAACTTGCCTTCAGGTAAAAGATTTTATGCTTAAAAGCGTATTTTTATTGCAAATAAAGCCTCAGGCTCCGTTATTTAAAGCTAAATGCTTTATTCATCTTCTTTTTTACAAGAAATATCCCCCGAAAGCTATTCGGAGGATTATATAATAAAAATTCACAGATATTTAAATTGATTTTAAAAACTTCCTATTATAAAGTGAGTGAATTATAGCTATTCATCATAAGAGAATATTTTAAGCATATAATGCTCATCCTTATAGGCTTCCGCAACCTCTTCAAAGCTCTTGAATATAGGCTCGCTCATTTCAAGCAGCACAGGGTCAAAATGCGTCCCCGCTTCGTTCAAAATAGCATTTACGGCAAATTCATGGCTGTAGGCTTCCTTATACGGCCGCTTGCTTATCAGCGCATCATAAACATCTGCTATAGCCATAATGCGCCCTGCCAGCGGTATATCCATGCCGCCTAAGCTATATGGGTATCCCGAACCGTTCCACCATTCATGGTGGGATATAATAAGCTGCCTTGCTACGAAAAGAAACTGGGAGTCATCTCCAAGCTCGCTAATGGCCTCATCAAGAATTTTGGCGCCGAAAACCGTATGCTTCTTTATAATTCCAAATTCAGTAGGCGTCAGCTTTGCAGGCTTTAGCAAAATATTATCGGGTATGGCTACCTTACCTATATCATGGAGCTTAGCGGATTTAACAAGGTTTTCCGCAAAATCGCTGTTAACCGGATAATCCTTATGCCTTAAACGCATAAGATTTTCCACTAATCTCTCTATGTAAATTGTGGTACGCTTAATATGCGCGCCTGTTTCATTGTCCCTTATGGCGGTAACATTAGAAAGCATTTCCAATACCGCATCCTGAGTTTTTTGGAGCTGCTCTGTTTTCTTTTCAACCATATGCTCCAGATCTTTTTTATATGACTGAAGCTCTATATGTAAACCTATCCTCGCCTTTATAACGCTTACGGAAATAGGTTTTAAGGCATAATCCACCGCGCCCAGCTCAAAAGCTCGCTGCTCCTTATCCCGCCCTTCGGCGGCAGTAAGGAAAATAACGGGAATTTCCAACCATCTGTAATCGGATTTGAGTTTTTTAATAAGCTCATACCCATCCATATCCGGCATTTCAATATCCAGCAGAATAAGGTTGGGAATATGCTTTTCCAAAAAGCGCAAAGCCCGCTCCGCAGAAGGCGCCGCATATACCTTATAAATATCCTTTAAAATTTCCTGCAAAAATTTGAGATTGTTAGGATCATCATCCACAACCAAAATCTCTTTTTTTGACATATAGTCCTGCATTTTAAGAATCCCTTCTATAAGCCGCAGTATATAATTATATATACAACCGGCCTGTGCTCTCACTCCATTGCCTGAAATAACAATTGCTAATCAAATATTTCATCTATAATTTCAATAGCCTCATCATATTCAAATGAGTCAATAAAACCATTGATTCTGGCCAGTATTTCCCCGCCGGCCTTATTAAAATTAATGCTTTCAAGCTCCGCCATGCTTTCTTCAACCTGCTCTGTATCCAGCATATCCAAGCCATCTCTCAAAATCATAAAAATACTTCTCTTATCCAATATATCGGCAACAGGACCCCTTTTCCTTTGAACATTTTCCGTACCGCTATTATTGGCATCGCCCTTAAGCAAAGCATCTACATTTTCATAAAGCTCCGTTAAATAGCCTATGAAATTAAAGTGAGTGTTATTTATATAGGCAATATTGTCATTCTTGGCGGAGATTTCAAGCCGCCTTGCCTTTTCAGACAAATCAAACGCACCGATATTTGCAAGAGAAGACTTGACAGAGTGAACCTCTATCCTGTACAAATCAATATCCCCGTTTGCATAGGAATCGCCCAGCTTCTGAATCTTAGACGGCAATGTATTTATAAATGTAGTGAGTATTGATGTATAAATCTTTTCATCCCCGTCAAGGTTTTCCAAAGCCTTATAACCGTTTACGCCGCACATTTTATCCAGCTTTTCAAGCAGCTCTCCGCCTTTGCTTGCGGGAGCTGGGGTTTTTCCGGCCTCTTCCACAATATTATCAGCGCTCAGCCAGGTTCTCAGCACGCGGTTAAGTTCCTTTATTTGTATAGGCTTTGAAATATAGTCATTCATATTGTTTTTAAGGAACATATCCTTTGCCCCTATAACAGAATTAGCCGTAAAAGCTATTATAGGGGTATCTTTATTAAATTCGCATTTTTCTCTTATAAGGCCGGAGGCTTCCACACCATCCATTTCAGGCATCATATGATCCATGAATATTATATCGTATTTTTTATTCCCCGCCCGCTCAACCGCATCAAAGCCGTTAATAGCGGTATCCGGTTCCACGTCATAAGCCTTCAGCATTTCAACCGCAACAACAAGATTAACCTCGTTATCATCAACCACAAGCACCTGAGTATCTCTTATTTTAAAACTCCCTATTCTGTTATCCGCATTATTTATACCGGCAGGCGAGGCTTCCGTTGAAGATGGATTAATCATTTTAGTCAAATCCGTTATTATAACAGGCTCGAACAATACATTTACATTGCTCTCTCCCTGTAT